>ERZ838577.2865-NODE-2865-length-17837-cov-6.580643_pt1 | contig 17837 bp, 14 predicted proteins | sample MGYA00519682_ERZ838577 | MGnify/ENA primary metagenome ERZ838577 (study PRJEB31850, sample SAMEA3708838) | human gut metagenome | biome: human gut; feature: human-associated habitat; material: faeces | place: China | collected 2014 ...
CCGCCTGCACGACTTTCTGGAGGCCATAGCGCAGGCGACGATGTCCGCCGTTTTTTCTTCACACAGGTTGTCCCTCTTGCATATACCGGCGGTCTTTTTTATCCCCACGGGCGGCTAAGCCGCCTGCTTTCTTTCTCTCAGGTAAATCCCGATGCCGACGATATCCGCCAGCGCCCACCCGATGGGCACCGACCACCAGATGCCAACCATACCGACGGCCGGAATTGCCGACAGCGCATACGCCACACGGCTTCCCAGCGACACCACGGTCAGCACGATGGAGACGCCGGCCCGCCCATATCCGCGGAACAGTCCGTACAATAGGAAAAGCAAACCGATGCCCACATAGAATACGCCCTCGATATGCAGATACTGCACGCCGATGGCGATGATTTCCGTCTCACCCGCCTTCACGAACAGCCGCATCAACGGCCGGGCGAACACATAGACGCAGCCAGACGCCAGCACGCAGAAAACGCTGGACATCTTCATGGCGGTAATCGTGCCCTTGTGGATGCGTTCCGCCTGCTTCGCCCCATGGTTCTGCGCGATAAACGTGGAGAACGCATTGCCGAAATCCTGGGCCGGCATATACGCGAATGCGTCGATTTTCACCACAGCCGCAAACGCGGCGCTTGCGGCAAAGCCGAAGCTGTTGACCAGCCCCTGCACCATCAGTATGCCGAAATTCATAATCGATTGCTGGATGGAGGTCAATACCGAATTGCTGATGATCTTTCGCAGCAGCTCACGGTCATAATGCCTGTGCTGCCGTCGGGGACACAGGTCTTTGGCCTTGACAAAAACATACAGTGACACGCCGATCGCCGAAAGGGCCTGCGCGATCACCGTCGCCAGCGCTGCCCCCGCCACGCCCAAATCCAGCGCCAGGATAAAAACCAGATCGAGCACGATATTGGTCACCGCCGCCGCCGCGAGAAAAAGCAGGGGAACCACGGTGTTGCCGATGCTCCTGAGAACAGACGCCAAGAAGTTGTATATGGAGACAAACGTCATGCCGGCCAAAATGTGGTAGGACTATAAAATAGATTTTTTCGCCTTTTTGGGGGTAGTATTTGTTCCCTTACGAAAAATCTTGAGCTTTTAGGGTTAGAGGCAGTGGTGAGCCGCTGTCATTCGGTCAGCGGCTGCACCGATTTGAGACCGCCTTTGAATATTATAGCCTGTCCCCATTTTCTATGGCTTGAACGAGTCATGTTTTGATTAGTTTCCCCTGCGCTGCTTGGAATCGGAATTTTGAGATGTTTCCGGCACAGTCTCGGACTCCTGACGGGAAAACCAGTCGGTTTTCTTCCCGATAATATCCCCGGATACTGCATCGACCTTGTAGGAATACGCACACTTGTCCGTGTAGAACTCCAAGATATAGCAGGGTTTGCCAGAATTGCGGCTCAGCTCCTCCCTGGTGAACACGATCTTCTGTGCTGTTTCATCCAGACCCGCATCATCTAATGCGATCTGCTTTGCCTTCTCCAAGCCGATAAATTCAGGTGCAGAGGGAATGATCTTATCGTAGGTCTTATCCATAATCACGCCCAGAACAGCGTCGATTTTGTAGGTCCAACGAGCAGAGGCACTTTCAAAGGCGAAGTAATAGTAGGGCGACTTGATGCCGCCGGCAACCAGCGTTTCCTCGGTAAAGATGACTTTTTCGCTGACCCCGGCATCGTCCAGTGCGATTTTCTTCGCGTCCGCCAGAAGAATGAAGTGGTAAGCCTCCATGATGCTGCCGTCCTTGGCGTCCACCTTGTAAGAATACTGCTTCTTCGCGGTGTAGAACTCTAAGATGTAGCAGGGCTTGCCCGAATTGCGGCTCAGCTCCTCTCTGGTGAACACGATCTTTTGCGTGGCATCATCAAGTCCCGCGTCCTTCAGGGCGATCTGCTTTGCCTCCTCCAGAGAGATGAAGTCCGTTGTCACGATCTCTTTCTGCTGCTTCTCCAACACAGTGCCCAGCACCGCATCAATGCGGTATGTCCACTGTGTTTTCGTATCGGCAAAAACGAACCGGTAGTAAGGCGTTTTGATGCCGCCGGCAACCAGCGTTTCCTCGGTAAAGGTGACCTTTTCGCTGACCCCGGCATCGTCCAGCGCAATTTTCTTCGCGTCCGCCAGAAGAATGAAGTGGTAAGCCTCCATGATGCTACCGTTCTTGGCGTCTACCTTGTAGGAATACTGCTTCTTCGCGGTGTAGAACTCTAAGATGTAGCAGGGCTTGCCAGAATTGCGGTTCAGCTCCTCTCTGGTGAACACGATCTTTTGTGTGGCTTCATCAAGTCCCGCGTCTTTCAGGGCGATCTTCTTTGCTTCTTCCAAAGAGATGAAATCTGCAGTGTCGATTTCCGTTGTGGCGGTCTCTTTCTGCTTTTTCTCCAGAACGATGCCCAGCACCGCATCAATGCGGTATGTCCACTGTGTTTTTGCATCGGCAAAGACGAGCCGGTAGTAAGGCGTTTTGATGCCGCCGCTCACAAGGGTTTCCTCGGTAAAGCTGACTTTATCCTTGCATCCGGCATCCTCCAGGGCGATTTTCTTCGCTTCGGAAAGAGTGATAAATTTCCCGGCGTAAATAATGCTGCCGCTCTTTGCGTCGATTTGGTAGAAATATTGATTCGTCCCGGTGTAGAACTCCAGCAGGTAGCAGGGCTTGCCCTGATTGCGGCTCAGCTCCTCTCGGGCGAACACGATCTTCTGCGTGGTTTCATCCAGTCCCGCGTCCTCTAATGCGATCTTCTTTGCCTCCTCCAAAGAGACGAAGTCCGTTGTCACGATCTCTTTCTGCTGCTTCTCCAACACATTGCCCAGCACCGCATCAATGCGGTATGTCCACTGTGTTTTTGCATCGGCAAAGACGAGCCGGTAGTAAGGCGTTTTGATGCCGCCGCTCACAAGGGTTTCCTCGGTAAAGCTGACTTTATCCTTGCATCCGGCATCCTCCAGGGCGATTTTCTTCGCTTCGGAAAGAGTGATAAATTTCCCGGCGTAAATAATGCTGCCGCTCTTTGCGTCGATTTGGTAGAAATATTGATTCGTCCCGGTGTAGAACTCCAGCAGGTAGCAGGGCTTGCCCTGATTGCGGTTCAGCTCCTCTCGGGTGAACACGATCTTCTGCGTCAGCTCATCAAGCTTCGCGTCCTTCAGGGCAATCTTCTTTGCTTCCTCCAAGGAGATGAACTTCGATACACTGACAGAAGCAATGCCGGAGGCCTCTTGGAATTTAAGAAGCTCGTCCAACGACATGCGGGCAACCTCGTCCGTGGGCAGACCGGTTTTGTCTGCTGCGGTAAGGATCCAGTCGGCGCGGCCAAGGGAAACATGGAATTCCTCGGCGATCTTTGCTGCTTCGGCGTTTTCCGTCAGCTCGGAGCGGAAAACCAGTGTGCCGACGGCATCGGTCTGCTCCAGGGCCTGCTGGATCTCCGCAGAGAGCGATGCCTTTAGCTCGGCGTTCGCATCAAGACGGGAATCAAAAGAGATCAGAACAGTCGCTTCGCCATTTTCCAAATATCCGCAGGCCTCGTAGGCGGCGACCGTGCGCGTTAAGGCAGCTTCGACGCTCTGCCTTCCCGGCACAATGCCGCTGAGTGCAGCTTCCGCATCGCTGTTCAGGCTGCGGATGCTCTTGACGGCGCCGCTCTTGGCAATCGTATATTCCACGCTGGGGTTGACATCCATTGTGAAGGTGCCTGCTGTCGCATTGTTTCGGATGGCATGTGTGGCGATGCCAGTACAGAGAACCAGTGCAAGGCAGGCAGCCATTGTTCCAAGCTTGGCCCAACCGGGCTTTCTTTTGGTATTTGCTTCGCTTTCCGCGTCAGCGATAAGCTCGTCATTGATCTTTCCGATCGAACGAAGAAGAACTTCGGTTTTCATAGCATAATTCCCTCCTTTTCAAGAAATCGTCTTAATTCGTTTCTCATACGGAAAAGCAAAGACGTCACCTTGCTCTCGCTCATTCCGTATGCGTCCGCAATATCCCGTATTGCGTAGAGATGATAGTATCTGCGGACAAAAATGTTACGGTTCAGTTTGGGCTTTGCATACAGGAAGCGGTCAATGGCGGCAGCCAACTCATTTTCTTCGATGGTCTGCTCCACAGTCGTTTCCGAAGGAACGCAGGCTTCCAGCTCAGACAGCGCGAGGACTACTTGTCCGTGTCCGCGTTTTTCGGCAGTATACCGCTTATAACGGTTTAGAGCGAGGTTGCGCGTGATTTTCCCTAAGTAGATCGACAAACGGTTCGGACGCTGCGGCGGAATCGAATTCCATGCACCGAGGTATGTATCGCTGGCACATTCCTCCGCATCCTCTTTGTTACGCAGTATGTTATATGCAATCGTGTGGCAGTAGTTCCCGTACTTTTCTGCGGTGGCGGCAATCGCGCTCTCGTTACGCGCCCAGTACAATTCTATGATCTCGTGGTCTTTCATTTTGCCCTCCCTTCTTTCCGTGTAAAGGCCTTTCACTTAATATAGACAACAAAAATCGTCTTTCATTGCGCGGACGGGAAAACTTTTTACAAATTTATCATATCATGCCGGAGCGGCGATTTCTACCGGCCTTAGACCAAGAATCACAGCATGGGCATTGAAAAAGCTAATGCAGTCAACACACATCTATCGGGTATCTGGTGTTGCAGTTTATAAAAGGAAGAAATACGCAGTTTGCGGCAAAGGTAGAGCTGAATTGCCAGAGCCAGATTTCGCCTGCCGCTCATTCCGTCCCGTCGGAATCTTGTTGGGGAGTGCCTTCCCTGCGAAGATAGGCGGTAAACCCGGCCGATTTGGCGTGCAATGTAATTCTTCTGCCTCTAACAAATCCCACGGCTTTTTATGCTGGTACGAAGCAGGTGGTGCCGGAGGACGGCATCAATCTGAACCGTGCGTTTCCCGGAAATGCCAAAGGCAGCCTCTCCGCACGGTTGGCTGTGGCACTGGAGAATGCCCTATACCCAGTAGCTGACTTTCTGGCAGACCTTCACGGGGGGGATTATAACGAAGTGCTTCACCCGTTGGTATTCTTTCCCACGTCTGGAGATGCGGCAATCAACCGTACATCTTTGATAGCAGCTCAGACATTGACAGTTCCTTACCGTGTGCGATCCTCTGCACGGAACGGACTTTACAGCTGGGCAGTTCAGAAGAATGTCCCTGCATTGCTGATCGAGCGGGGAGGACGGGGAATATCAATATTCTTACGAAGAACAATGGTAGCCAAAAGATTTTCCGGTCATATTCCGAATGTATCAGCTAAATCTCGACGGTAATGAAAGTCGTGTCTAAAAAATATTGGGAAACTTCTGCCGTGCATTTTATAGAACCGGGATTGTAATGGAAATAACATTTAATTTATAAATAGGTGCTTAGCAAACTCAACCCCGAAGGCTGTGCGGCGGCGGAGCGCAGCGGTATTGCAAATTCCCATGCCATCCGCTATAATGAGCGTTAAGGAAAGGGCGGTGAGCAGGATGTATCGGGTGGCGGTTTGTGAAGACGAAAAAAATCTCCGTGAGGACTTGTGCGCACAGTGCGCGGCGATCCTGTCGGAGCTGCAGGTAGAGCATACGGTCACGCCCTATTCTTCAGCCGAGGAACTGGAGGCAGCTTTTTCAGCGGGTGCGGAGTTCTCACTGCTTTGTCTGGATATTCTGATGGACGGCAAGACCGGCATGAAGCTGGCGCAGGAACTGCGGGAGCGGGACGACAGGACCAGCATCCTGTTTATCACCGGTTCCACGGAGTTTCTCAAGGACGGCTACAGCGTCCGCCCTATCCAGTACCTGCTCAAGCCGGTTTCCCGGGAAGATCTGGAGCAGGCGATCAAAACGGATTTGCGGTTATATCATCAGCCCCGCACCGTAACCTTCCGGGTGGCCGGCAGGACCTTTGTCCTGCCGGCAGAGGATATCCTCTGCGCTGAAAGCCGGGATCACGGCAGCGTACTCCACACAACACATGGCGAACAATTCATTCTCTGCCCGCTGAGCCAGATGCAGGAGTATCTGCCGAAGGATCGCTTCTGCCGCTGTCACAACAGCTTCATCGTAAACCTCTTCCATATCCGCAGGGTCAGCAGCCGGACAATATGCCTGACAGATGGAAGAGATCTAAGCATCGGACGGCGCTATGATGATCGGAACGGCGGAAAACCGTGCGTTCTATGACATTGCGATGCGATACAAGAACGCCGAGGGCAACTGGGTCGAGGTCGATGAAGCGAATTTCCCCACAGGCGGTGTGGAGGTGGTGCTTCCTTATCCCAACGGCACAGACAGCAAGGATACCTTTACGATAGTCCACATGCTTACGACTGCTGCCCGTGCCGGTGAACTGGAGCTCGTTTCGCACACGAAGCAGGCGGATGGCCTGCACTTCCGTGTGACCAGTCTGTCGCCCTTCGGCGTGAGCTGGGTGAAGTATGCTGCACCTTCGGGCGGAGGCTCGGGTGGCAGCGGCGGCTCGGGCGGAGGCATCTTTAACCCGGCCTACAACATCATGGTCGAAAGGACTATGAACGGCAGCATTACCGTTTCGCCTTCGTCTGCTGCCAAGGGCTCCACAGTAACCATCATGGTCTATCCCGACAGGGGCTATGAGCTGGAAATGCTTATGGTTATGGACAAGAAGGGCAGCGAACTCGATCTCAGAAAGTGGGGCGGCGAGTACAGCTTCATCATGCCTGCAGGCGATGTGACTGTCAGAGCCCGCTTCGTTGAGGAAGCTCCAACACAGAGCTTTGCGGATGTTTCCACGGACGCCTACTACTATGAGGCCGTCAAATGGGCTGCGAAAAACAGCATCACCGGCGGCGTCGGCAACGGTCTGTTCGCACCCGACGCTCCCTGCACCCGCACGCAGATCGTCACCTTCCTGTGGCGTGCAGCGGGCAGTCCGGAGCCGAAGAATGCCAGCAGTTTCTCTGATGTACCCGCAAGTGCCTACTATGCGAGGTCGGTGGCTTGGGCAGTCGAGAACGGGATCACGACTGGCACGGGCAATGGAAGATTCTCACCCGATGCTACCTGTACGAGGGCGCAAAGCGTGACCTTCCTCTACCGTGCGCTAAGTACCAGGGCAGAGGGTACAGCGGAGTTCCGCGATGTTCCCAAAAACGCGTACTATGCGGATGCGGTGGCATGGGCTGCAGCAAACGGCATCACCACCGGCATCGGCGGCGGGCTGTTCGGTCCCGATAATGACTGCACCCGTGCTCAAATCGTGACCTTCCTGTTCCGCACCTACAACAAATAATCGTCTCGGTACAATACAGATGTGGGGCGGCGGTATTATTCCGCCGCCCCATATTCTGGTTTCGGGTCGATGAATGAAAGGTATTCTTATTTGTAAGAGGAAAACGCAAAAGCTCACTTATAGGGCAACCGTGTCTGTTTTCCCTAATTCCACATCAAATCTTAAATAGCCGAAAAGGCATATTCTATTGACAAACTCAATCTGCTCGGTTATAATATACCAGCAGTATATACTACCAGTATATCAGGAGGCATCAATGGAACGTACAGAGACTCAAATGAAGATCCTCGAAGTTGGGAAAAAAGAATTCCTGGAAAAAGGCTTCAAGGATGCATCTTTGAATAAAATCGTCGCAGAGGCGGGCTTCACGAAGGGCGCCTTCTACGGCTATTACCCGGATAAGGCCGCGCTTTTTGAAGATCTTGTGGGCGAGGCAGCAAAGGGACTGCTGGAGCAGTTCAAAGCCGCACAGGCCGCCCATTTCGATCTTGTCTCCGAGGAAAAGACGAAGGACAGCCTGAAGCTGTCCACTGAGTATTTGCGCGTCTTTGTGGAATATATGTACGCCCATTTTGATGCCTTTAAGCTGATCCTCTGCCGGGCGGAAGGTACGCGCTATGCAAATTTTTTGGAGGAGCTTGTGGAACTGGAGGTAGAGTGCTCAGAGGAATACTACGCACTTCTCCGCAAAAGAGGAAAGCTCTCCGGGAAAATGACAAAGCAGCTTCACCACATGATTACCAGCGCCTATTTTACGGCGGTATGTGAGACGATTGTCCATGATATGCCCAAAGAAGAAGCTATGCGGTATATTGAGGAGCTTGCAAAGTTCTTCAACTCTGGCTGGGAAGGCTTGCTCCGGCTGGAATAATACACAATCATACAATCACTTTAATTTTTTACACGCGAGTTAGCCTACTCTAACTGAACAATATAAAATTGGAGGTCGTTTATTATGCTTAAAACAGATGCGAAGAAGCCGGAAACAAGGGACTTTATATCGGTGGGCATCTTTTCGCTCATCTATGCTGTGGTGGCGTTTGTGATTGGCGGGGTTGCGCAGATGACGCCGGTCACTTTCCCGTTTATGCCAATGATCGTGGCGCTCTTTACGGGGACAGTTTTCATGCTCTATGTGGCAAAAATACCGAAGAAGGGAGCTCTCTCCATTCTCGGTGCAATCGCGGCGATTATGCTGTTTGTTACGGGAATGTTCTGGATGATGTCTGTATTCTTCCTGGTTTTCGGCGTGATCGCGGATTTTATCTGCGCTTCCGCTGATTTCAGATCCTTTAAGAAAAACCTGCTTGCCTACTGCGTCATGGCGCTTGCGCCGATGGGGGCGTATATTCCAATGGTTGTCATGCCCGCACAGTTTGATGCTTTTATGAAGAATAAAGGCGACTTCGCCTCCTTTGAAGGAGTGATTCATTCGATCGGGGCTACCTGGTGGGCGATCCCTGCAATGATTATCGGGACACTTGTCTGCGCGATCATCGGCGGACTGATTGGAAAGAAGCTTATGAAAAAGCACTTTGAAAAAGCAGGGGTCGTATAAATGAGACTCGACCCACGGACGAAGATTCTGATTCTCGCAGTCACAAGCGTTTCCGTTTTTATGAATAAAAGCATCGCAGTGGAGTGTGTGCTTGCGGGGATTCCGCTTGTACTTCTGAGCACTTCCGGCAATCTGAAAAGGACGCTGAAATACGCAGCATTTTTTCTCGCGCTTCTGCTGATCCAGCTTTTTATCGTACCGGGGCTGCCCGTGACTTTCGGCGGAATCGTCTATATGTTTGCAGTGTATATCCGCAAGCTTCTTCCCTGTTTTATGCTGGGCAGCTTTCTGATTGCAACGACAAGCGTAAGTAAATTTCTTGCGGCGATCACAAAGCTCCGATTGTCGAAAGGACTCACGATCGCTCTTGCCATTACGCTCCGTTATTTCCCGACCATGAGAGAAGAGTGGGCCTCCATACGGGATGCCATGGCGCTGCGAGGGATATCAGCGTCCGCGGCTGGGCTGATTAGCCATCCTATACAGACGATGGAGCATGTCTATGTTCCCCTGCTTGTTTCTGCTTCCAGGATTTCGGACGAGATTACGCAGGCAGCGATTACAAGAGGCATTGAGCACACAGGTGAAAGAAGCTGTATAGAGGAAATCGCGTTTTCGTTTGCTGATTTGCTGGCGGTAATTGCTTACGCGGCGCTCGTTGCCGGCATGATATACGCGGGCATGAAAGGGGTGTTTTGATTATGATATCGTTCCAAAATGTCTCTTTTACATACGCTGAAAACGGGAACGGCGGAGTCCTTGATTTGAACCTTATTATCCGGCCCGGCGAATGCGTGCTGCTTTGCGGACCGTCCGGATGTGGAAAAACAACAGTTACACGGCTCGCAAACGGACTGATTCCCCATTTCTTCCACGGCAATCTTTCGGGGCAGGTGAACGTAAACGGTATGGATACCCGGGAGACAGAGATTGCTGCGCTATCGGATGCGGTAGGGACGGTTTTTCAGAATCCTCGAACGCAGTTTTTCAATACGGATACAGACAGCGAGATCGTGTTTGGGCTTGAAAATCGGGGCATTCCGCGAGAGACTCTGCGCTCTCGATTAGATGAACTTACGGAGGAGCTGCATCTTAGTGAGCTCCGGGGCCGAAATATCTTTGAACTGTCCGGCGGAGAGAAGCAGAAGATCGCGTTTTCCAGCGTATATGCTTCGGCGCCCGATGTCCTTGTGTTTGACGAGCCATCATCCAATCTCGACATGAAGGCCATCGGAGAATTGGCTGATTTGATCCAACGGGCGAAAATATCAGGAAAGACCATTCTGATCGCAGAGCACCGCATCTGGTATCTGATGGACATTGTGGATCGCGTCGTTTATATGCAGGATGGCCGGATTGCATCGGACATGGAGGCTTCAGCGTTCAAGGCGCTGCCTGAAGCAGATATTCGCAGAATGGGACTGCGTGTCAGAGATCTGTCGGTATTCGAATTGGGCGGTGTGAAAACAATCGCTGCCGATGGATTGCTTTCCGTTCAGAAAATCAGCGTCCGTCTCGGCGGTCGGAATGTATTGAATAATCTCTCTTTTCAGGCAAGCCGCGGAGAAATCATCGCCATTGCGGGCGTCAACGGCGCCGGGAAATCGACCCTCGCCAGAATGCTCTGCGGATTGCAAAAGAACAGCGCCGGCACTGTTTTGTGGGCTGGAAAACCGATGAGCCGGCGGTTGAGACGGAAAAAGGCATACATGGTCATGCAGGATGTGGGACACCAGCTCTTTACCGACAGCGTGGCGGCAGAATGCGCGCTTGGCATAAAAGCTCCGAACAAAGACGAGATTGACCGCACATTAGAAAAGGTGGATCTGCTGGCGTATAAGGAACGGCATCCCTTGTCTCTTTCCGGCGGGCAGATGCAGCGCCTTGCGGTTGTGGTGAGCGATATCTGCGGCAAGGAGCTGCTGGTGTTCGATGAACCTACCAGCGGACTGGATCTGAAAAGCATGGAAGAGGTCGGCACCTTGACACGAAGCCTTGCGGCGCAAGGCAAGGTGCTTTTGATCATCACACATGATATTGAGTTTATGATGCGGATTTGCACAAGAATACTGTTCATCCGGGACGGAGAAATCGTGAAGGATCTCTCCGGTGGGCAGAAAGAAAAGATTGTAAGACTTTTACGAGGTGAGGAATGATGGCGGGAAAAGAAAACTCGGCGATGACGATTCTGATGGATTTTGCGAAGCCGTGCAAAGGGAAACTGATCGGCTCCGTCATACTTGCGGTTTTGGGGGCGCTTTGCGGCATGATTCCCTACCTCGCGGTGTCCCGCGGGATCATTATGATCTGCCACGAAGACTATGCTTTCAGCAAGTTGGCGTTTCTGGCATTGATTGCTTTTGCGGGCTATCTCGGGCAGGTGTGGTTTGGAACTTTTTCTACAATGAAAAGCCATGAGTCTGCCTTTATCATTCTGCGGAATATCCGTATGGCGATAACAGAGAAGCTCTCCCGTGTCCCCATGGGAACGATCCTTGATACGCCGTCCGGGAAATTCAAAACGATCATCGTGGATACCGTGGAAAAGCTGGAGCTTCCGCTGGCGCATATGGTACCGGAGCTCACTGCCAACATCCTGATCCCAATTCTAATGCTCGTATACCTCTTTAGCCTTGATTGGAGACTCGCGCTGATTTCTCTTGTGACGATTCCGGTGGGTGCCTTCTGCTATATGGGAATGATGAAGGATTACGAGAAGAGATATGCCAGAGTACTTGCCGCCGGGAAAAACATGGATGCCGCAACGGTGGAATACATCGGCGGCATCGAAGTGGTGAAGACGTTCAATCAGGGTGAACGCTCATATAAAAAATACGCCGACGCCGTGGCGGAAAACGAGACCGCCAAAGTGACCTGGTTCAAGCAAACCAACGGCTACTATGTGATGGGGCTTTCCATCCTGACGGCAACGCTTGTGGGCGTGCTGCCTTTGGGAAGCTGGCTCTTTATAAACGGAAGGGTCGAAGCGGGTACGTTGATTACCTGCATCATTCTCGCCCTTGGACTCGTAAAACCACTGATTCAGGCATTGCAGTACACCGACAGCCTGGCCATGGTGGATTCCACCGTAAAAGAGGTAGGCAATCTTCTGGATGAGTCGGAGCTTGTGCGGCCGACCGAGAGAGCTGTCCTTGCAGACGCCGATGTATCCTTTGATCATGTTACCTTCCGATACAAAGAGACGGAGGTTTTGCATGGAATTTCCTTTGCCTGCGCAAAAAACGGTATGACGGCCATTGTGGGTCCCTCCGGCTCCGGTAAATCTACCATTGCGCGGCTCATCGCCTCCTTCTGGGAGGCGGAGAGCGGCTGCGTCCGTATTGGCGGCGTGGACGTGCGGAACATTCCTCTCCCTCAGATAATGGAGCTTGTCTCATACGTATCACAGGATAACTTCCTGTTCCACCTGTCTATCCGGGAAAACATTCGTATCGGAAAACCGGAGGCCACAGACGCAGAAATCGAAGCAGCGGCAAAAAAAGCGAGCTGTCACGATTTCATCGCCGCTCTGCCGGAGGGCTATGATACGCTGGCGGGCGATGCGGGAAGCCACCTCTCTGGCGGAGAAAGGCAGCGTATCGCCATTGCAAGGGCAATCCTAAAGAATAGCCCGATCGTGGTGCTGGATGAAGCCACGGCATTTACCGATCCTGAAAATGAGGCCGTTATTCAAGCATCCATTGCAGGGCTTGTAGCAGGAAAAACTTTAATCGTCATTGCGCATCGGCTGTCTACCATTACAAAAGCAGACAAGATCCTTGTCGTGGATAAAGGAAATATCGCCGCGGAAGGAACTCATGAGGAGCTTCTTGAAACAAGCAATCTATACAAGGAATTGTGGAAAGCCCATATGCAGGGCAAAGATACCGCAGAGGAGGTGGCGTGATGGTAAGGTTGTTTCAAAGACTTTTATTGTTCTCGGGCTTACAGAAAAAGCGTCTTATCCGCTCTTTCCTTGCATACCTTGTCAGCTCATTCTTTGAGATGATCCCAATCATGGCCATTCTAACGGTGCTCACAGGAATCCTGAAGCAGCTTTCCGGCGATGTTATGCCTGAAAGCACGATCTGGATTTCGCTTGGCATCATGATTGTTTCCATTGTAGGGCGAATTGTATTTGTCAATCTTTCGGCCAAAGCCAGAACCCTTGGCAGCTTCGCGTTCGGGTCGGAAAAGCGCATGGAGATCGGCGAACGCCTGAAAAGGGCTCCTATGGGCTATTTCAATGAAAACAGGCTCGGTGATATCACTGCGGCGGTGACGACCACCCTTGGTGATCTGGAGCAGCAGTCCGTTACCATTATGGAAAATGTGGCGGGCGGGTTTATCCACGCCATCGTGATTGGCGTTTGGCTTATGATCTATGAGTGGCGGATCGGGCTGATCTCTTTGGCCGGACTTGCTGTGGCGCTCATTGTTTATTCGTTTATCGGCAAGGTCGGCAGGAAACACGCGCCCCGCCGTCAGGCAGCCCAGGCTGGCCTGGTCACTGCCGTTTTGGAATATGTGCAGGGCATGGGCGTAGTCAAGGCGTTTGGGCTGGCGGAACGCACCGGAAAAGCAGTTGACGCCGCAATTGAGGAAAGCAAAGAGGCAAATATCGTGCTTGAAAAGGCGTTTTCCAAAATGACGGCGCTCTATCAGACGGTATTCAAGCTCGCACGGGCGGCTATTCTGGTTTTTGCGCCCTATCTTTTGGCAGGAGGAAGCATCACGCCGGAGAAGTGCCTGCTGCTTCTCGTGTCCAGCTTCATGATCTATGCCGCCGTGGAGGTGGCGGGCAGTATGTCCTCCATTGCCCGCGCGGTGGAGGCGTCCCTGGACCGGCTGGATAACATCATGGACATTCCTTCCCTGGACGAAAACGGGGCTGATCTTGTGCCGGAAAATTTCAATATCGAAGTGAAGAATATGTCCTTTGGATACGGGGAAAAGGAGGTATTACATCAAATCAGCTTAAGCGTACCCCAGGGAAGCTCCTGCGCCATTGTTGGTCCATCCGGCGCCGGAAAAACCACGCTGGTCGGTCTGATTGCCCGTTTCTGGGATGTGAAGGAAGGACAGATCACGCTCGGCGGCCGGGATGTGCGGGAATATACCAGCGGCAGCCTTCTAAAGAATTTCGCCATCGTATTTCAGAGTGTGTATCTCTTTGAGGACACCGTCGAGAACAATATCCGGTTTGGCAGACCGGACGCGAGCGAGGATGAAATCATAGCGGTCGCAAAGAAAGCCTGCTGCCATGACTTTATCATGACGCTGCCCGACGGTTATCAGACAAAGATCGGCGAAGGCGGCTCCAGCCTCTCCGGCGGAGAAAAGCAGCGAATCTCCATTGCAAGGGCAATTCTGAAGGACGCACCCATCGTCATTTTGGATGAAGCCACAGCCAGCGTGGATCCCGAAAACGAGCAGGAACTGCAAAAGGCCATCCGGGAGCTGACAAAAGGCAAAACGATCCTGATGATTGCCCACCGTCTGTCCACCGTGCGCACGGCAGATCAAATCATCGTGCTGGAGAACGGCAGGACCGTTCAACGCGGAAACCATGAGGAGCTGATGCGCGAAGACGGCTTGTACAGGCGCTTTGTGGAAATGCGCAGCCAGGCAATCGGCTGGACGCTGAAAGGTGGGAAAGCACATGGATAGAAGGTTAGACAAAAGATACTTGACCGGAGCGGTATCTGCAATGGAAAAACAGTATGGCGCGGAAAAGACAGACGCGATCATAGAAGATGCATGGAGGCGTTATGCGGAAATCGTAGATGAAAACGCCGACGAGCCGAAAAAGATGTATATGCATACGAGGAAACGCATCTATCCTGCCATCGCCGCCTTTGACGCCATGACGGGAAATGGAATCTCCCGTGAGGAAGCGGCGGCTTTTCTGAATAGATATTATGAAAAGCGGGCAGCGGGCGTTGGTGCAAAAATCCAAGGGGCAATGAAGATACCGGGTCTGTATAAGCTGGTGCCGAGGTTCTTTGCCAAAATGACAAAAAGCTCCTTTGGAGAGGACTGCGGTTTTCGGGCTAATTGGATACGAACGGAGCAAGAGGAAATGTGCTTCGACATGCTGGCCTGCCCCTATCAGGACACCTGTGTGAAATACGGCTGCCCGGAGATTGTGGCCGGCTTTTGCCGCGCGGATGACGAGGCCTACGGGCATATGCATCCAAAGCTCAAATGGGGACGGACAAAGACGCTCGGACAGGGCGGAGACTGCTGTGATTTTAGACTGACGATAGAGTAATGACCCTATGGAAAGACTGATGAGATACAAGACCCTCCAATGCTTTCTTGCGGCGCTGATTATGATTGTGTTCCTCGCTCCTGCTGCATATGCATCCGGTACACCGGACGCATATGAGGCAAGCGCAAACGCTGTTTCCGAAAAATATATTGGCAAAACGGTTCCGGGCGCGTGTGTCGTAATTTCGGAGCATGACAATTCGGTATTTGCGAAGGGGTATGGCCTTGCTGATTTAGAGAACAATACGGCCATCGACCCGGAGACCACGGTTTTTGAATGGGGTTCCATATCAAAGACCTTTGTGTGGGTCAGCGTGATGCAGCTTGTTGAGGATAGGAAAATCGATCTGGAAACGGATATCCGCACCTATCTGCCGGACGGCTTTTTGAAAAATCTGCGATTCGCTGAGCCGGTTACTTTACTCCACCTGATGAACCATACGGCAGGATTTGAGGAAGAATTGCTGGATTTGCGCTATTACAGCGCGAGTGAGGAAATCCCCTTCAAAGAAGTACTATCTGCGCACCAGCCCAAGCAGGTCTATCCGCCGGGATCCGTCAGTGCCTATTCCAATTACGGCGCGGCACTTGCAGCGTTGATCGTGGAGGAAGCCAGCGGCCAAAGCTATAAGGATTATATCAAAGAACATATTCTTTTGCCTCTGGGTATGACGCATACCTCTGTCGGTCCCTTTTGGATGGATGTGGATGGACTCCTTGATCACAAGGCGAAGGGTTATTCTTATACCGGAAAAGGATTTCGGCGGGAGGATGAGATGCACCTCCGCATGTATCCTGCAGGAGCCATGAATGGCACAGCCGCAGACCTGCTTCTGTTTGCCGAGTGGCTGGCAAAAGCGCCAGGAGAGGAGACACGACTCTTCAAAAGCCCGGAAACAAAGGAGCGGTTGTTTAAAGAGACATGGTGTTCCTATGGGGCAAACGCCGGACTTTCTCACGGCTTCTGGCAGTATGCGAATCATCCCGGAATACTCGGGCATGAGGGTGGAACCTATGGCTTCAAGACGCAGTTTTGGGTGGAACCGGAAGCTGAACGTGCAATCCTAATCCTGACCAATGTGATGGAAACGGATTACTGCTCCGCCATCATGGAGGCAGTCATCGAGCAGGATGCGCGACCGCCGAAGCAGGAAGTAGGGTCACGTGACTTCTCTATGCTATTTGGCGACTATCTTCCGGCACGATCCGCATGGTCATATGCAGGCAAGATACAGGCGCGAATGCAAATAATCCAAATCTCAAAAGAGGGAGAAGAAAATCTCCGGCTGAAAACGCCCCTTTCCGATAAGGATTTACTGTACGAGCCTGTGGGAGAATATCAGTTCTACTGTGCCGAGGCGATCCCGGAGGAAAGAAGCCTTGCTTTCTCTGTATCGGACGGTAGGGTGACGAGCATGACGTTCCGACTGGCGCATGACTATGTTCCCGCGGGACCTCTAAACGGATTTGCCGGCAGCTTTCTGTCATTGGGAAGTTATATCCTGCTGACGGTTCTGTGGCTTGCCATTTTGATTGTATTGGGCTCAAAGATCGTTTGCAAACGCAGCTCTTTTCAATGGCAAAGGATCATACTTCCCATATGTGGGCTCATTCTTGGTGCGGCGGGGATTGTCGGAATGCTTCATTGGTTTTCTCTTTACACAATTATTTCGACGGAGTTGAACATAGTAGCAGGTATAGGAATTGCAGCGGCCATCTGCGGGTTTTTCACGGGAATCAGCCATGCCGTAAAGAGAAAAACCAGAGTATCGGTCCTTACGATTATTTTATTTGCATTGCAAATTATAGCTGCGTGGATGCTCGGATTCTTAACAGTAGTATAAATTAACAGAAAACGGAGGAATGGATTTATGGACAAAAAGAAAAAGTGGACGGTTAAGGATGTTATTACAACGGTATTGCTCTCCGCAGTACTGATTGTCATCCAGCTCGTCGTCAACATGGTCTGCATGGCCAACGACTTTGTCAGCATGGTGCTGTCGGTGGGGATCACCATGTTCCTCTGCGCGCCGGTCTATATGCTCATGGTCAGCCGGATCGGCAAGCGGTTTGTGACGCTGATCTATATGACGCTGCTTGGCGTGATTTTTCTCCTGATGGGCAACTGGTTCTTGCTTCCTTATTATGTTCTCGTGGGAATCATCTGCGAGGCGATTCTCTGGAAGGAAGGCTCCTGCCAAAAACCGAAACGGCTGACCGCCGCCTGGACGGTGGCGAGCCTGCTGTACAACGGGGTCAATCTGCTGCCCATCTGGTTCTTCTGGGACACCTACTACGATTTTGCGCTGGCAAGCGGCATGGAGCAGAGCTACATCGATTCCTATGTGCGTTACTACACCTCTCCCGGCTGGCTGGCCTTTATTCTGCTGTTTACGACGCTGATGGGCTTTTTAGGCTGCATGGTGGGCAGTCGGCTGATCCGCAGGCATTTTCAGAAGGCCGGCGTTCTATGAGAGCGGACGCATCCTTTGCGGTGTCGGTCAAGCTGTGGGCGCTGCTGTGCGTCTTTGCTGGAGTGACGATCGGCGGGAATGTGCTGCTCACCTGCATCCTGACCGGCGGTGCACTTCTTTATCTCGTCCTACAGCGGAATTTCCGCCTTGCCGCGTCCTATGGCTGCTTTTATCTGCTGCTGGCGCTGCTGCTCTACGGTATCCGCTTCCACGGGCTGCGCATGCCGGTCTTTTCGGAGTTTTATGTTCTGATGTTCTGGA
>ERZ838577.2868-NODE-2868-length-17831-cov-2.790785_pt1 | contig 17831 bp, 10 predicted proteins | sample MGYA00519682_ERZ838577 | MGnify/ENA primary metagenome ERZ838577 (study PRJEB31850, sample SAMEA3708838) | human gut metagenome | biome: human gut; feature: human-associated habitat; material: faeces | place: China | collected 2014 ...
GAGGTATTCACGACTTCTATTCCGAAGGTGACTACTGGTGGGAGAATCCGCAAAACCCGGCCGGTCCGTTTATCCGCCGTGACGGAGAAACCAATCCGGATAACTTCGTAGCCCATCGGCATGCAATGGTTCGTTTTAGTGTGATTACCGGCAATTTAACTTCTGCCTATCTTATTACACAAGATAAGAAGTATACCGACGCAGTCCTTCAGCATATACGTGCCTGGTTTGTGAACAAAGAGACGCGAATGAATCCGAATCTGTTGTATGCACAGGCTATTAAGGGGATTGCTACCGGACGTGGAATTGGGATTATTGATACGGTTCATCTGATCGAAGTGGCTCAATCACTTTTACGCCTTCAACAGGCTGGAGTACTTCCTGCTGAAGATGCAAAGGCTACTAAAGAATGGTTTGCATCTTATCTGAACTGGATGGTAACACATCCGTATGGCATGGATGAGATGAAGGCGAAGAACAATCATGGTACTTGCTGGGTAATGCAGGCAGCAATGTTTGCCAAATATACCGAAGATGAGAAGATGATGAAATTTTGTTCGGACCGATACAAGGAAGTATTGCTTCCCGGACAAATGGCGGAGGACGGTAGTTTTCCGTTAGAACAAGAGCGTACCAAGCCGTATGCCTATTCGCTTTTCAATCTTGATGCAATGACCATGATATGTCAGATCTTATCGACGAATGACGATAATCTTTGGCAATATACAACTGCGGACGGACGAAATATTATGTTAGGTATTTCTTATCTTTACCCTTTTGTAGCGGATAAGAGTAAATGGACATTGGCACCGGATGTGATGTGTTGGGAAGAGTGGCCTGTTGCACATCCGTTTCTGCTTTTTGGTTCTGCGCAGTTGAAAGATGAGGCAATGTTTGATACCTGGCTCAAACTGGAACACTTTCCGACAAATAATGAGGTGGTACGCAATTTACCTATACGTAATCCTATTATCTGGTTATAAAAATGTTATATATGAAAACACAAACTATTTTCGTTCTGCTATTTTTAGGAAATATATTGTTGCAGCCGATTATGGCGCAAACCAATCGCGTGACTACTACACGTACTACTGGTACGACTGTAGAGAATGGAGTAACAATGATGGTCACTCAGGAAACGACTACCCGTTACCGGCGAACAACTTCGCAAGGGGTACCTGATGCAAAGTTGGGCTATACTCCCGGTCAAACACCCATGGATCTGGCATTACCACTTGCCGAAACGGTGATGGCACGTTACCCTGACTATCGGTTGGCGTATTGGAAAGACTATACGTATGTACAGGGATATATGTTTGAGGCAATGGATCGGTTAGGACAATTAACCGGTAATCCGGATTATCTTGAATATATCCGGAAATATATAGATTATTTTGTAGATGATGATGGAAACTATAAGGGTGGGGGACTGACCAATCTTGATAACTTCATGACAGGCTCTGCTTTTTGTACACTATATGCCCGCACAGGTAATGAAAAATATAAGAAAGCTGCTTTACAGATATTAAAAGCTGTGGATGACTATCCCAGTTCTGACGGACAATTCTGGCATGGAAACCGGAGCCCGAATATGTGGATTGATGGTGTTTTTATGATGCAGATGTTCCTCATCCGTTGCGGACAATATGTGGGAGAGACTGATTATTGCTATAATACGGCTTGCCGTAATGTTATTACTGCTGCACGTCATCTTCAACGTCCGGACGGACTGGTGCTACATGCATGGACCACAGAACCGGAAAAAGCTACCTGGGCTGATAAACAGACAGGCTTGTCGCCTGAAGTTTGGAGCGAAGGTATGGGGTGGTACACATTGGTGGTTCCCGAATTACTTGCCGTGTTACCGGAAACTCATCCGGATTATAATAAAATACTCGATATATATATAAAGATGTGTCGAGGATTGAAGTCTGTACAGGATAAGTCTACCGGTGGTTGGTTTATGGTTGTAGATAAGGGTGACAATCCATTGAATTTTATTGATCCTTCGGGTACTGCAATGTTTGTTTACTCTCTTCGAAAGGGGATCAATCTGGGTTTACTGAAGCAAAAGGAATATATGCCTGTTGTCACTAAGGGATATGAGAGTCTGCGTCCTTTTATACAGGTTAACGAACAGGGATTACTCGATGTGATAGGAGCCTGTGATGGAGTGGTTATCAAGAAGAATTTCATAGAATATGTAACTGTGCCCAAGATACTCAATGCAAAGGAAGCCGTAGCAGGAGTGCTATGGGCGGCTGTAATAATGGAATCGGAGAAATTAATGATAAATAATGATTAAAAAACAGATATTGACAATCTCTTTTCTGGCTACTACCTTTGTGGGAGTTGCCGGTGAAGTAGACCAAGTGGTAAATGATACCGTTCGTTTGAATGAAGTAGTAGTGACTGGGACCATGACAGAGGTGAATCGGAAGTTTTTGCCGATGACTGTTACTTCGCTGGATAAACAGGAGTTACAAGGACGCTATACCAACTCTGTTTTGACTGCACTCTCAGAACAGGTTCCCGGAATGTTTGTTACCGGACGTGGTGTGATAGGCTATGGGGTTGCTAATGGTGCAGCCGGTGGAATGAGTATTCGTGGTATAGGTGGTAGTCCTAATACGCAGGTGCTGGTTTTGATTGACGGACATCCCCAGTATATGGGTATGATGGGGCATCCGTTACCCGATGCCTATGAATCGGCTATGGCTGAAAAAATAGAGGTGGTACGCGGACCGGCTTCTGTACTTTATGGTTCCAATGCGATGGCAGGTGTTGTCAATATCGTTACCAAAAAACAGCAACAAGATGGGGTGCATACCTATGGTCGTGCAATGTATGGTTCATACAATACTTTTAGTGCTGAAGCTCACAACGCTTTTCGGCGAAAGGGTTTCAGTTCTTTTGTTTCATTGAATTATAATCGTACAGACGGACATCGTGAGAATTCTGAATTTGACCAGTATGGGGGATATGCGAAGTTGGGGTATGAATTTTTTTCTCATTGGAATGTGTTTGCAGACGTGAATGTCACTCACTATAATGCGGCCAATCCCGGGTTAGTATCGGCTCCTATGATTGATAATGATGCAGAAATCACCCGAGGCATGACTTCTTTTGCACTATCCAATTCGTATGCCCGTACATCCGGTGCTTTGAAGTTTTTCTATAACTGGGGAAATCATCAGATTAATGACGGATATACTGCAGGCAGTAATCCCCAGAAAGAACTGTATCACTCTACCGATAATATGTTGGGGCTTTCTCTTTATCAGTCCTATTCTTTCTTCACCGGCAATGATATAGCAGTAGGGATTGACTATGCCCGTTACGGTGGTCATGCCTGGAATACTCCTTTGGCAGAAGGTGGTAAAAACAGTGATATATTATCTTCTACTTATATAAATGATGTAGCCGGATATATTAATTTTCGTCAGATACTGGCAGAGAGATTGACACTGAACGCTGGTCTTCGGCTGGATTACAATGATAAGTCGGGAAAGGAATTGATTCCTCAAGTGGGTATAAGCTATATTGTTACTCCTGTCACAGTACTAAAGGCCATTGTAAGTAAAGGTTTCCGTAATCCTACGATTAGAGAAATGTATATGTTCAAACCTCAAAATCCAAATCTGAAACCGGAGAGTTTAATGAATTACGAAGTTTCTGTTGGTCAGAATTTTTGGGATAATGCTTTGCATTTTGACCTCAATCTATTTTATATAAATGGAAAAGATATTATCTTTACGGACACAAGCACCGGTTCACCTGTGAACCGTAATATAAATAAGGTGGAAAATTATGGTATCGAACTGGCTACAGCCTGTCAATTGAACAGTCATCTGGGGTTGAATATGAACTATAGTTATTTGCATATGAAGTATCCGGTTCCGGCTGCTCCGGAACATCAGTTATATCTGGGTGGACGCTATGCCCGGAGTAATTGGAGTGTAGCTACAGGATTACAATATATCAATGGTCTGTATACTGCTATGGGTAGTACAACCACTGAAAACTACTTGTTGTGGAACGTTCGTGTCGCCTATTCCCCCATTAAAATAGTGGAGATTTTTGTGAAAGGAGAAAATCTCCTGGGACAGAATTATGAGATTAATTCCGGCTTTCCTATGCCGGGAGCTACCGTATTCGGAGGAATCAGTATAAACATTTGAAATAAAACACCATGAAGAAAATTGTATTTTGTTTAAGCCTGCTTATGTTTGTCATATCGGTTGTTCGTGCAGCTGAGACGGATGAACTTGTGCGTATCCGGCAAAATTATGTTCGCTCTTTACTTCCTTCAGGAGGCGAACAGGAAGACTTAGTTCGCTATTTGCAGCAGATCTCTCCGGAAAGTGAGATGTCTGATCAGGTAGTAATGGAGCTGCATCAGCTTTATCCTTTCGATTTAAGAAAAATACAAGGGTATCTTTCTTCTCAGAAAGCGGATGGAACCTGGCCTGATATTAATTATGATGATAAGAAACGTTCGGGATGGGAACCCAAGATGCATGCCGAGCGCATATTGGAACTTGCCAAACTTTACCGTTCGGACAAGACGGAATATAAAGGTTCGTCAGAAGTATCAAAAGTAATCCATGCCGCATTGAATTATTGGTTTACCGCAAAGCCTGTTTGTCTGAATTGGTGGTACAACCAGATAGGTATACCCAAAACAATGGGGGCCGCTTTTATTCTTTTGGAAGATGAACTGTCTCCGGCAGAAAAACAATCGGCTATTGAGGTATTAGAACATGCCAAGTTTGGTATGACCGGACAGAATAAAGTGTGGTTGGCAGGTAATGTGTTGATGCGTGCCTTGTTACAGAATGACTATCCTTTGGTGAAGGAAGCCCGGGATATTATTGCTTCTGAAATAATGACCGGAGGGAAAGAGGGAATTAAGGAAGATTGGAGCTTTCATCAACACGGTGCTCAGCAGCAATTTGGTAATTACGGACTATCGTTTTTGTCAGGCATGAGCTTCTTTGCCGGGTTGTTCTCCGGTACTTCATTTGCATTTGATGACAAACAGATGGAAATATTGAACACATTGCTTGCCGACGGTTATCGTTGGATTGTCTGGCGGGGAGAGATGGATATAAATTCTCTTGACCGGCAATTATTCCACAATGCACCTATTCACAAAGCACTTAGTGTGGGATTTGTGGCATTGACGCTGGGAAACAAAGAGTTTGTTGCTGATAATTTCCCTCCTCGTAAATCGGGAAGTACATTTACCGGACATAAACATTTCTGGCAATCGGATTACACGATTCACCGTCGTCCGTCATGGATGGCTTCAGTGAAAATGTCTTCTGAGCGGGTGATTGGTTCCGAACAGGTGAATGAAGATAATTTATTGGGATATTACATGGGTGACGGGGCCACTTATATCTATGAAGATACAAATGATTATCTGAATGTATTTCCTTTCTGGGATTGGAGAAAGATTCCAGGTATAACATCCTACGAGAGTAACGAACCTGTACGGTGGAAAAGGGGAAAACAAGCTGTTAATGATGCTTCTTTTGTAGGAGGTGTATCTGACGGTAGACAGGGAATGACGGTTATGGATTTCAATAAGGATGGTATACAGGCTCGTAAGGCATGGGTAATGACAGATAATTTTGTACTTTGTCTGGGAGCAGGTATACAGTCTGATTCGGCACTTACCGTTACTACTTCTATTGACCAGCGTCTAAAACGGGATAATTTACTCGTATTACAAAAAAATAAATGGGAGATAATAGAAGGTACTCAACTGTTTGATGGAAAAGAACAGCGTTTCTTTCATGGACGTACCGGATATATTCTTTTGGGGAATTCTTCTGTCAATAGCGTAGCCCATTCTGAAAAACGTACAGGACAGTGGCGTGACTTTATGCAGATGTATCGTCCGCAACCGGTAGAAGGAGAAGTTGTATCTTTGCATATTGATCACGGAGTACATCCGCAAAAGGCTACTTATCAATATCTTCTTCTTCCTTCAGTTAGTTGTGAACAGACGGCAGCGTTTGATCTTTCTTCTGTTAAGATACTACGTAATGATGAAAATGCTCAGATTGTTTTTGCTGCAGATAATTATTATATAGCTGCCTATCAACCTCTAAAAATAAAATTAACATCCGGGCTTTCTTTTGAAGCCGTTACCCCGGGTGTTTACATGATTATGCCTTCCGACAAAAACTATAAGGTTGCTTATGCCGATCCGACACAGCAACAATCAGAAGCAAAGGCTATAATTAATAAAAAAGAGATTCACTTCTCTGTTGCATCCGGCAAAATGGATGGAACAACTATTATACATTAAGAAACACAATTTACCGCTTAGGTTACAATTCTTTTATTAATCTTTTTTCTCCACTCAGAAGTACATAACTTGTCCTTTCTGAGTGGAGTTTTATTTTATGAGCGGATATTATAGTTAAGATAATATATAAATAGGATGCTTTTATTCAGAATTTTAAGGTGGCTGATTCATTTTTACAAACCATTGATACAAATTAGAAAGCCTTTTTAGCATACATCGCCTATTTTTGTATTTGTAAAATACAATTTATTAATATATGTGTGTTCGCACACAAATATTAATATTTTGTTTAAGTTGTTGATAATCAGTGGTATTTTAAAATATTGATAGTGCTGATACAAATTCTAAAGCAATTGAGATGTTTCTTAAAATTCGTTACTTGGAATGTGCTTATGTTTGTGCTATCAAAAAACTTAAAAGGGATAAAAACACCTGCTGTTAATTTAAGTCTAACTTAAAATTTATACTATTAATGAAAACAAGAAGAACACAATTTTATCCACCATAATGGTGGAAAGTCATTATTTCTATTCTAAATTATTAATGTTTAATCTAATATTATTCTACAAATGAATGAAAAAGTGAGAAAAGAATCTCCGTTAGCCAGTATGCTATGGAAATTTATGTTATTTGTTGGCTTATTGTTGGGAGGTACATCTCAATTATATGCACAACAAAGCCAGGTGACTGGTTCTATTGTTGATGCCGAAGGAGAAGCTATGATTGGAGTCTCTGTAAAAGTGAAAGGTGCATCACATGGTACTATCTCTGATATGGATGGACACTTTAAACTAAGTGTACAGCAAGGGCAGACTCTTGTGTTTTCTTACATGGGATATATCACACAAGATATCAAATGGAAAGGACAATCTACTTTAAAAATTGTGATGCACGAAGACGCCAAAGCATTGGATGAAGTAGTAGTAGTGGGTTATGGTACGGCAAAGAAAGCAAATCTGTCGGGAGCTGCAGTTAATGTAGATGCTGCCAAGATTGAGCAAAAACAACCGGTAAATGTAATGGATGCATTACAGGGAGAGGTTCCTGGTGTACAGATTACTGCTGTTTCCGGTGCTCCGGGTGCCGGATCAAGCATTCGTATTCGTGGTGTTTCGACGTTTGAAGCAGGAGGTACTGAACCCCTATATGTAGTAGATGGAGTAATTGTTGAAAGTATTGATCATATCAATGCCAACGATATTAAATCTTTGGATATTTTGAAAGATGCTTCTTCAACATCTATCTATGGTGCCCGTGCTGCCAATGGTGTGATTATTATCACAACTAAATCCGGTGAAAGCGGTAAACCTCGTATAGATGTTCGTTATCTTAATTCTTATGGTGTTCTTTCTAATACACTTCCACAGTTGAATCGTGCAGAGCGTGAAATATTTGCAAATACAATTCAGTCTGTAGCTGGTAAGAATCCATTTGCTATGTTCAAATCTAATAATGACTCGGTGAATATTCAGGGGACTACCAGTAATAACTATCAGGATGTGATTTCACAAACAGCTGTTCGCCATGATGTGAATGTGAGTATCAGTGGAGGTAGTGATAAAGTACGTACTATGACCAGTATTGGATATCTTGATGATAAAGGTATTATCCTGACCAGTTATGCAAAACGTTTTACAGGTCGTACTAAAGTGGATTATGAACCTTATAAATTTTTGAAATTCACTACTAATATTAATGTAACCTATCGTAAACAGAATAATATTAGTGAGGGTAGTGTATTTTATAACGCGATCAGGCGACCGACCGAATCGATTCTTTATTATCCGGATGGTACTTTGGTACCTGCTTATGGATCAAGTCCGTCTGGTAAACGAAATCCGATTCAGGAACTGTTGGAGCGTACGGACGAGACTACTACATATGAAGGACAGTTATCGGAGATTATGGAGCTTTCATTCCTTAAACATTTCAAGTTCGTAGGAAAAGCAACAGTTTCGTTGAGTCATGCTGACCGTAAGCAATATGCAAGTCCAAATGTGAACAAAACGAAGAGGGAAGAAGTGGAAGCCGGATGGGATAAAGGTTCTGACCGTACTATTTGGAAAAAGAATTATTTGATAGATGGATATCTTGATTATGCCCAAACCTTTAAACAGACACATAATGTACATGTGATGATTGGTGGTAGTATCGAAGATAAGATGTCTCGTACGACTCTCATGGAAAGTGAGAAATATTTGAATAAGAACATGCTTGTACCACAAGCCAGTACATTGACCGGATATTCTATAAAAGGAGACGGAAACAGTATGGTGTCTATGTTTGGTCGTGTAAATTATGACTATTATGGTAGATATATTGTAGAGGGGTCTATTCGTCGGGATGGTTCGTCGAGATTCGGTTCTGAAAATCGTTATGGTGTATTTCCGGCTGGATCTGCAGCTTGGCGATTCTCTGATGAGTTTTTCATGGATTGGTCGAGATCGGTTCTTACTGATGGTAAAATACGTGCCAGCTGGGGTATTAATGGTAACGACCGTGTAAGTGATTATGATACCTATACGTTGTATGCTGTAGATCCGGACTATAGTTATAACGGGGTAACTGGTGTTATTCCTAAGTCATCAGTAGGTAATGCTTATTTGAAATGGGAGGAAACCAAACAGACGAATATCGGTCTTGACCTGACTTTCTTTGACGGGAGACTTTCATTTACAGGTGACTATTATGTGAAAAAAACAACCGGCTTGTTTAATAATGATGCTATTCCTACTGAAATCGGGTTTAATAGTATGCGTGTGAATGCAGGTTCAGTGAAGAATGAAGGTTTTGAGTTTAATATTTCGGCAACTCCCGTTCGTATACGCAACTTCTCATGGTATACTTCTTTTAACTGGTCTAAAAACAAAAATACAATTTTAAGTATTGTAGGTGAACCACGTGATTTTGAAACTAACTGGTGGATTGAGCCGGGAATGGCTGCAGGTAATTTTTATGGTTACAGACATTTGGGAGTATATGCTTATGATGCAGACAATGCTTACGACGAAGGCTATAAGAATCGATTGATTCCGGTATTTAAGCGTGACCAATACAATAACGTAGTAATAAATAAAGTTGGAGGTCCCGAAGTGCTTGGCTATACTTATGCTGATGGTACTAAATATGAAGGAGAAATTTATCAGATGAAGGCCTCAGGAGTAGTATGTAAAGGTGGTGATGTAATCTGGGAGGATAAAGACCACAGTGGTAATATTGATGCCGGTGACAAACAAATATTAGGGAATGCACAGGCTAAATGGTATGCAGGATGGAATAATACATTGAAATATAAAGATTTTACTTTGAACTTCTCATTCTATATGAGTCATGGTGGTCTGATTTACAATTCACTTTTACGTGATTTGACAAGTTATGGCGATAACACTTCCAATCCGGCTCCTTGTGGAGTTCTTCAGGGCTGGAGATATCAGGGACATATCACAAATTGGTATACTCCGGGACAGAATGCACGTACAACAGAAAACAATCGTACTTTGAGTAGCAACTATCTTGAGGATGCTTCATTTATTCGTCTGCAGAATGTACGTTTGAGTTATCAATTGCCTTCGGTATATGCAAAGAAAGCATATCTGCAGTCTGCACAAATTTATATCTATGGTTCTAACTTGTTGACTTGGACTAACTATAGTGGTTACGATCCTGAAATTACTACCGGAGGCGTATTGAACCCTGGTAATGATTCACAGAAGTATCCGAAAAAACGTGAATTTGGTTTTGGTGTAAATGTAAGTTTCTAAATGATTAAAACTATAATGAAAATGAAAAACTTTAAAATATTATCATGTTCAGTTTTATTGGCGGGGATGTCTCTCTTCTCTTCTTGTGAGGACTTCCTGACTAAAACTCCGATAGCTGATTTGAGCAATAAAGCTTACTGGACCAGTGAGTCGGATCTGAAAGCATGGAGAGCTGGTACATATAATGGAGTACAGAAAATTGTATCAAGTACTTTGTTGGCCTGGGGTGAATTACGTTCAGATGATTATTACATAACTCTGTATGCCAATGCTGCTTTACAACTTAACTCTTTGGATTCGAACGGAAGTTATTGCGACTGGGAAAAATTATATCAGGTCATAAACCGGTGTAATCTGGCTATCGAGAATATCCCTGAAATGGGACTTTCTGAAGATGTGGCCGGATCATATTTGGGGCAATTTCATGGCTTAAGAGCTTTGATGTATTTCTATGCAGTACGTGTTTGGGGTGAAGTGCCATTGATTACTAAGTCATGGGATGGCGATTTGAATACTAAATATAATTCACGTGCTTCTTTGGAATCTATCTATGAAGTGATAGAGGATGATTTAACAATTGCCATTTCGTCATTGGGTAATGAAGGAGTTTACTATTTTAATCAGGGAGCTGCTTATGCATTGCAAACAGATTATTTGATGTGGCGAAAGGATTATGCTGGGGCATTGAAAGAATCGGATAACTTACTGACTTTGAAAAGGTATGAAATGGTAAGTAATACTACCGAATGGAAGAAAATATTTACAGATCCTACCAATAGTAAAGAGGCTATTTTTACTATAGAATGGGATTTTGAGAAAAATAACAATAACAGTTATGGTGACCCGATTGGCGTTGGTGGTGGTAATGCTCATTATCAGTTGTCTAATTCGCTGTTTCAAAGAATGCTCCAGGATAAAAAGGATGTTCGATTCTGGGGAGTTGTAGATACGTTGAATATATATAACGGACTGGACAAACAAACTTTAGCTCCAGGGAATTCTCAGATTATCTATGGAAGTACCGGTGCATTGGCTAATAAATTGTGTAAGTTCTTCCCGGTGAAGTCTACAGATCCTGCTGTTGAATTTGATATTCCTGCTACTTCCGGTTGTGTTTTTGAAATACCTATTTATCGTTTTGCGGATGTTATGTTATTGCGTGCGGAAGCAATGATTCATGAAAATAAGCCGGCTCAGGATATTATTGATATAGTTAATCAGATACGTAGTCGCTGTGGTAATACGATTGTTGCGAAAGCAGAAGATTATCCGACAAGAATCGGTATGACACAGTCTTCATTGGAAAAACTGGTGTTGGATGAACGTCAGATGGAGTTTTATGGTGAACCTAAGCGTTGGTTTGACATTATACGTACCGGATATGTGAATGAAATACTGGATCCGCATCTATCTTATATTCAAGCAATGCGTGGTGAGGAACCTGTAGGTTTTGGCACTGATTTAAGACGGGTTCGTTTCCCGATAGCTAAGTCTGTCTTTACGTCCAATCCAACTCTGGTAGGACATCAGAATCCTCCTTATTCAGAATAATGATAATAAATAGTGTATATAATGAAAAAGATAATATTAAATATAGCCTTATTGGTAATTCCAATATTCACATTTACAAGTTGTGAACTATTTGGTCTGGATGTGCAAACTCCTTATGATTATGATTCAGAGAAAGGAACCTATGATAATCAAATTACTATGAATGCATGGGATTTCATGAATTCGCGTACCGATTTGTTTTCGTCTCTGATAGAAGCTATTAAATATTCGGGAGTTGATCCGGAATTATTCAAACAGCCTGATAGAACCTATCTGTTGTTGACAAATACAGCTTTGACTTCATCCAATAGTAGTGACCGGAGTTTCTGGAATGAGAACGCTTATCCGGATGAATTTAATCCGGAACAGTTAATTATTCCTACCAGTTGGGAGGAATTGGATAAAACCGTAGTGAAAAATATGATTATGTATCATATTATAAAGAAAGCTCTTTCGTATTATGAACTGACTGATTTGACAAAAGGAGTTATAACATTCTTTCCTACAGAATATGATTCTCCTTATGGATATATGGCTGTTGAAATGTTGAAAGAAGGTGCTCTTAGTATTTATTTCAATAACTACGAAGATCATTTTCAGCTGAAAACAAAACCTCGTACCAGTAATCTGCAAAGTCCTAACGGATCATATATTCACGTGATGGATAAGTATATGCAGTATCCTACAGATAAAGAATTAGTATCTATTCCTATTTATGGAGCAAAATGATTATGAAAAGAATAAAATATTTATTGATGGTAGCCTTTGTGGCTTTGATGGCATCTTGCGATGATGATTATGTTGAAATAGACTCTTTGCAGGTGTTTGGTGAAGAATTTTTTGCCGGAGAAACTGTTAATGTTGGTATGTCAGTGAGAATGAGTGATCCGGATAAAGCCGATTATTATTGGGAATGTAACGGGGGAACTTTGTTACAGCGTCAGGGATATACAATGAATCAGTGGAAAGCACCGAGGCAATCGGGCAGATATACGATTAAATGTACTGTAACCTGTGGTGGAGCAAAAGAGACCCGGCAAGCTGAGATTTGGGTGAATGGTTTGTTCTTTGATCGTTTTGGAGGAACAACGGCAACAGGATGGGCTAATTCAAATTCTGCTACTCAGATTCGTGACGGCCGTTATCAGATGAATGTCACAACACCTAATGCTACTACCCGGAATTATGGTGAAGTACGTTATAATCTGAATCAGAAGGATTTTTACCCACCGATGTCCACTCGATTTGATTGTGGTATTGTAGGAGGAGCGACCAACACAAATAATCCTAAATATCCGGTAGATCCTGTTAAGTTTGTATATGGTGAGAATGCATGTGCAGTTGCTGTTTCTGGAAATACACCTTCTGTTGATATAACGACTACTTATTTTATTAGTGAAGTTCGTTTTGAATGGTGGCCTAAGAACCATATTCTGGCAGCAGTACCATGGGGAACTAACATTTATACAGATGTAAATGGTAATCCGGTAAGTTTCAATGCCGATGAGTTTGATGCCATTATACGTTTCCAGTGGACCTTGAAAGCTGACAGAGAAAATGGACGTCCAACTGTTCAAACCGGTTGGGTGGCAGTACCGGTGAAAATACAGAATAATTTGTTGAAATATGATGTGGAAGAAAGTAAAACTGTTGGTTTGGCGATCAGTGAGGATTATACAATAAAAGCAATGGTAGGAGCAACAACTCTTGCTACAAGTGATGTGATGAAGCAGTGGAGAGCGGCACATGACAATGCTGTTCTTCAGGTGAAGGAGTTTAAATATATATATCCTCCATTGACACAAGTTTATCTGGATAATGTATTCTTCTATAGTGATGATATATTTGGAGGTAATTGATTGTTAGAAGGGTTATGAAACCGGAGGAGGGAGTTTTTTTGCCTCCTCCGGTAAGTATAAATCATAAATCAATATGCTAATGAAGAATTTGTTACTTTTCATTTTTATTCTGGCTTTTTCTTGGCCTGTTGTTGCTCAGAATTCTAATGATACTATTGTAGGACGTTTGGTTGATGCTAAAGGGAAGGCAATTCGTAAAGCTTTGGTATCTGTAAAAGACGTAAAGGCCGAGACTGATCGTTATGGTATTTTTCAGCTGAATAATGTGAGTCTGCGAGATATACTGACAGTTATTTTGCCCAAAACAGAAAAAGAAGTGCAAGTTTCGGTAAATGGTATAGCCTATCCGAATATTGCATTGGGGCCAGAAATTTCAGTGACAGAAGATAAAGGTGAAATTATGAAACTAATGTTACGTAGTCTGCGGCGTTCCCGTTCGGTATCAAGTACGATTGTGGTGACAGGTGAAGAACTGGCTGCAACAGGAGAAAGTAATCTTTTTAATGCTTTGGCAGGTAAGGTTCCCGGGTTTACGGTGGTAATGAAGGATAACGGAGATATCTCTGCACAATTACGTGGGTCTACTTCTATTAGTTTGGATACTTCTCCGCTTTATCTGTTGGATGGGACACAAGTTGAAAGATTGGATAATGTGAATATCAATGATATTAAGAAGGTAGAGATAAGTAAGGATAGTAATATGTATGGTGCCAAAGGTGCCAATGGAGTGATTGCTGTCACTTTGAAATAGTAATATGTAACCTTTTTGTTTTTTATAAATTATTAATTTAAAACCAAGTATCATGAAAAAAAGTACTTTAATTTTATTGGCAGCTTTATTTACTGCTAATTTATCTGCAGAAGAAAGAGTGGTAACCTCTCTTGCAGGGGATGCGGAAACAGAAGGTAGTTTCCGTCAGGTAATGAACTCATTGGAAAATGGTGATATTGTGACATTCAATATACCTGAGGGTGATGAAATTCTATTGGAAGGACAAAGCGGATGCCCTAAAGCAGTTGGCAATGTATATGTTATTGATGGAATTAATAAAGCTACAGGGAATAGAATAACTTTTAGAAGTGTGGGTGATCCGTTTCCTTTTTTTAAGGGTTTAGATGGTGCTACTGCTTCTAAAATGGATATAACGTTTCGTAATATTATAGTAAAAGAGTTTAATAATACAGGAAATGGAGCGGGATTTGCACTTGGAAACTCAAAAACTGCAACTGAAGGTGATACTGAAAACTATGCAACTTTCAGATTAATTAATAGTGAAGTTAGTGATTGTTTAATAAATGCTCCAGAAAATGGAAAAGCGAGTGGATGTGCTATTTTTAATGGTAGAGGAGTAGATGTTATTATTGATCAATGCGTGTTCTCAAATAATGAAATTATATATCCAGAAGCTCTTATTGGTACTAAATTAGCTCAAGGTGGAGCTGTAATTGCTACTACAGGAAATAATAATGGTTCATTCCTCATTTCTAATTCAACTTTTTATGGAAATAAAATAAATGTAGGAAGAGGAGGAGCTATTTATGCAGGATATCCGGTAACACTCATTAACTGCACAATTGCAGGAAATTCTGGTGAGATGGGTGGTGGATTTTATGCACATAACGATCAGCCTATGATTCTTATTAATTCTATATTCTACCAAAATATTTCAACTGGGACGGATTTAAGTGGTGAAGATGTCAGAAGAAATAATGGTAGTTTCCAGATATATAACTGCCTTGTAGGATCGGCTAATGAATCGGAGGGTGCTGCTGAAAAGGGCTTTACATTTGAAGGAAACAATAATATTACTGTAATTCCTGGGGTAATGAAAGTGTTCGAAAATGATGCAGCTCCTGAATTGAAAGATAATGGTGGTAATACACTTACAGTTGCTTTACATGCTACGCAAAGTATGGCTGCTAAAGCAGGAATTGCCACTGCACCTGCCGGTATAGACGTAACTATTCCTACAGTAGACCAACGTGGTTATACTCGTGCTGCTAAACCTTGTATGGGTGCCTTCGAATTAGGTGGAATTGAGCCTGTAGGTATTCAGACTGCAACAGCCGACGCGAAATTTAACTATAGTGTGGAAAAGGGACGTTTGGTTATTGCAGAATCCGGTGAGTGCCGTATATTCAATATGCTTGGTGCTAAGATAACAGAGCTTACTATCAATGGTAGTGCTCCTATTAATCTTGAATCGGGTATTTACATTGTTCGTTTTATGAATGAAGCTGGTACTTCTGTTGCTAAAGTACTAATACCATAAGTTTAATAATTATCAGGGTTCTTTGGTGAATATGATTTGTCAAAGAACCCTGCTTCTTTAAAAAAATAGAGAAAGATGAGATTAAAAAAGTATTTCTTATATGTTATCCTGACTTTTGTGTCTGTGTCGATGTTTACTTCGTGTTCTTCGGATGACAAGGAGGAAGAAGCAATTACTCCAAGTCTGACTACTACTCCCACAGATGTAAATGCTAAGGCAAGTGGTGAAGACGTAAATATTACAGTGAAAGCAACTTCTACCTGGACTACAGTAATTGATGACAAGGTAGATTGGGTTAAAGTTAAGTCATCGGATATACAAGCCGGCAAATTAGTGCTTACTATAGTTGCAAACACTACTCTTGAATCGCGTTCGACAAATGTTATTGTAAAATTGGATAACACTGATTTGACAAAGCCGATAAAGATTTCCCAAGCTGCGGCTACTGCTTCTTTGGTGGTATCTCCAATGGAGGTGGTTGATATACCGGCTGAAGGTAAAGAGTATACTTTTACTGTCGAGAGTTCTGCTGGAGTAGATTGGGAGTATGAAATACCTGGAGAACAACAGAGCTGGATAAAAGAAAAATCGAAAACTGATAAATCACTCACACTGGCTTTTGAGGCTAATACAGGATCCCAACGCGGCTGTTATATTGTCTTTAAAGACAAAAACAAAAAGGCATCCAATTTTAACGTTAAAGTTATTCAGTTGAAATCTGAAAATTTTGATCCTAATGATCCGATTCAGATGGGATACACTTTACAAGGAAGCATGAAGGGAAGTGCGGATTTGGTTGGTAAGGGGTATGCGGATGTACATACCTATATGAGAAAGTTTGGTTGGGACTATTCAGAACATCCAAATTCATCTACTAAGGACCATAATGAAGTAGACCATATTGAAACAGTGTTTGATGCTACTATCAATCAGTATATATTTAGATTTAGTAGTCACGCAAGTAGTGCTCTTGATGGCGATCGTGGTTCAATGAATGACCGTATGCGTAATGAGATGAAAACGCAAACAAGTGCAGCTTGGTATAAATTGAACGGTAACTGGGGAGAATCTCAAATATTACAATGGAAATTTAAGATACCTAAAGGGTATCGACCCAGTACAAGTTTTTGCCATATTCATCAGTTAAAGGCTCAAGAGGGTGACAATGGAGCTCCTGTTATTACTATTTCTCTTCGTGGAAACAATGATGGAACCAATCGCAGAGTACAAGTCATTCATTCTTTGGGGTCTGACCATAGTGCAGGAACCAAAAGTCTGGGAACGTTTGTAGACAATGTGAAAATAGAAGAGTTTGAAGATGAATGGGTACAGGTAAGTGAAGAAGTGAAATACGATCATCATGGCAAGTATCGCTTGGTGATAACTCGTATCAGAGATGGTAAAGTTTTGATAGACAATACACAGAATGATATTGATACATGGCGGAAAGGGGCAATTAATATTCGTAATAAATTTGGTATCTACCGTAGCTACGGAGGCAGTGGAGGACAGATAACCAATAATATCAAAGATGAAACAATTGATTTAGCTGACTTTGTAATTTATGAAAAAGATACAAATCCGAGCCCTGCTGCCCACGATTAGAAAGATATAAGTTGGTTTGAGATGGGAGCTATATTTAAAGATAGTTCCCATTTTTTTTATTCGATAACTTTTCATATATAATGTCAGATACATGAAAAATATTTTATGTTATAGTTTTTGTTTACTGTTTAGTATACAACAGGTTGCAGCTCAGATAGTTTCCATTAAAAGTCCCGATAATAAGATTGTTTTGAATATAAAATCTGATAACGGGCAACTTCTTTTTAACGTGAAAAAGGGAGAGACTACTGTATTGGAAGATTCGCCTATGGCCTTTTCTTCTGATGAAAAGAAATTTATAATAGCGCATTTACACTCTCCTGAATATTATAAAGTAGATGAAGAAAATATTGTAAGAATAGATAAAGAATGTTTTTCGTTACCAGAGAATACGGAAAATGTTAGTAATACATATAGAACAGAAATAGTAATTGATGAGCAAGAATTTATAAATTATGCT
>ERZ838577.2894-NODE-2894-length-17708-cov-4.011953_pt1 | contig 17708 bp, 9 predicted proteins | sample MGYA00519682_ERZ838577 | MGnify/ENA primary metagenome ERZ838577 (study PRJEB31850, sample SAMEA3708838) | human gut metagenome | biome: human gut; feature: human-associated habitat; material: faeces | place: China | collected 2014 ...
TCTCCAGACATATTCATACACATCCGTGACAATATCATGCGCTTCTTCCTCATCCCGAACAAAACTTAAGGCATGCACATACAATTCCTTATAATGAGTTTTAAACAGGAATTCAAAAGTATCTTGCTTCTGTTTATCCACTATAAATTTATAATTTAAGCTAATTGTTCCCGTCTGCTACCTTTTCAGACTTCTCCTGCTCAAAGATAAACATTTTTTATTTTAATGATAATTTTCTTTCTTCTCTTTTACAAGTCATCCTTATCCACGCTATTATCAAAGCGTTGAAAAAGCTACACTATAGACGCAACAAAAAGGTTCATCCGGCATATTTTACCGAATGAACCTTTTATCCATTCATCACGAATTCCTTCTATTTTCCTCTTCTTCTCACCCAAATGAACACGCTACATAATAACAACAGGATGGGCAATACTCCCAAGAATCCAACTTTCACCACCGACATTCCATCCATGCTCACGTGTACGGCATTATCTTTCGCTGGTTGCCGACGAACATCAATAGGCACTTCATTATCAGACAACCAGAAAAACATCGCATTTATAAAAGAATAATTAGATGCTATTATATTAGACCTCTGACGGCTGATCTCCCCGTTACTGATACAATCCGCATCCCCGAGAATAATGATTTTCTGATCTTTATCCCCGACTTTACGATTTAACGCCAGAGCCGTCAAATTAGCTTGTTCCACTTCCCCGTCTTCCGGATTCAACTCCGCTTTATCATCCACGAAATCCGTTGTCTTATACTCGATCCAGCTTCCCTTATTTTTTGTTACCAATAGGGGCGTCACGGTAAATCCTTTGGTTGTATCACATTCCAAAGCAACCGCATCCGGCATGGTAACACTGTAAACATGGAACATATCACGGAACATATAGTTCAGGTTACAACTTTCCCGGGTCACGTTCCCCACGATTAAATTAGCGACATGCTCTCCCTCTTGAACCAGACGGCCGGGCAAGAACTTCACCCCGAAGGGAGCCACCACGGGATTCATAACTTCCTGTCTCTCGGCATCACCCGCGATCAACAAATTACCACCTCTCTCGATATACCGGTTCAAACGTCCCAACTCTTCCTCCGAGAACGGTGCCTTCATCTCGGCAATAACCAACACATTCACATCTTCCGGAATCTCCTGATCCAATGTCAAGGCTGTCACATCAAAACCTTGATTCAACAACGAATAACGGAATACCTTATTATGAGCGAAATTATAATAATCCAAATCACCCGTTTTCCATATATCACGCATCCCGTGTCCTTGCACGAAACCGACTTTCGGTAAATCCATCACCAAACGTTTCATTGCCGCAGACACCTCCCGCTCATGCGGATGCTTCTGGTTATCCTCGTATACGCGCAAAAAGGTCTTTTCTCCACTGCCTCTTTCCAATACACGAATAAAACGATTGTACTCGTCAGACAAATCTATCACTTTACGAAACTCTTCCGGCTTCATAAACATCTTTGAATTCAAATTCATCGTCTCACACAATTTCTTCACAATCTCCTCATCACTTAATCCCGGATAACGCTGTTGTAGTGCGGCATGATTATACGTCCGGTCATAATAATACACGTACTTCATCTTAATATCCGGCTTAAAGCGAATATATTGCGCGAAACGTCCGATATCACCATTCCGACTCACCGGAAGACCCGACCAACAATTATCATCGAACAAATTCACGTAAGTCGTTATCGTCAGATCACCGGTCATCTTATTCATGATATCCTGACTACTTTTAGTTAAGGTCTTTATCTTCGTGGCCGTGGAATCATGAAAGAATTTCAACATCGGACGGGAACTCAAATAACCGAAAAATATGGCAACCAGAAAAACCCCCATATATTTACCCAATGTCATATACCACGTTGTTCTCTGTTTACCGGATTGCAATTTGATAATACTAAAGCCCAAAAATACAGCGATAACAATAATAAAATAAAGCACGTCTTCGCTACAAATCAATCCCCCGATCAACTCATCCGCACGTCCGGATATGGACAACCAATACGTGATGTCCCGGATCAAATCAATGCCTTGCCACATACCGCCAACAAAATTCAAGGCCGCCAACAAAGCCAGCGTACCAATAGCGGCAACCACCTGATAAGAGGTCAGGCAGGACATGAACAACCCGATCGCAGCGTAAGCGCATATCAACAGGTATATCCCCAACAATCCCGTAAAGACTAATCCACAATCCATATTTTCAATCGTGAACAAGTTAAAAATAACCATCACACACAGGATTCCGATCAATATCAACCCGTAGATCACCATTGCCAGATACTTCCCGAAAATAATCTGCCAACTGGTGACCGGCGACGAATACAACAATTTTATCGAACCGCTGCTTAACTCCCTACTCATCAATCCCATTGTCAACAACGGCATATAAAGATACAGGTAATTCTGCACGTTCGAGAAGACTCCCGTCCAACTGGCATATAAACGCGATGTCACGCTATACACCCCGTAACCAAGAGCCTGCGATCTCACATACCCTTCCATCTCTTGCGTGAACACCAGACAGGTCTGGAAAGTAAACACGATAAGTATTAACCAAGCTATAGGGGAATAGAACAATGTTTGTAATTCTGTTCTCGCTATTCTATATATTTTTCTCATAACCTTCTCTTATTAATTGATTTTTTTACCCGACAACTTAGCAAAGATCACATCCAATGAACTCTTTTCCAGATTGATCTCCTGCAAATGCCATCCATTAGCAACACTCGTTTCAATGACTCTTTCCGTGATCATATCCGTGGTGTCAAAATGCAAACGGAACCGCTTCTCGGTCAAATTCTCCACGCTAACGATCCCCGGGATTGCCCTTAACTCGGATTCACTGGGAGGAGCATCCATTAACACGACTAGCGAATCCGGTTTTATATAATTGTCAAACTCATCCATCGTACCCGAGAACACCATCTTCCCCGATTCGATCATCCGGATCTGGTCACAAGTAACCTGTACTTCCGGCAAAATATGCGTGGATAACATCACAGCCCGCTCTTCGGCAATCTCCTTGACCAGATTTCGAATCTCCACGATCTGATTCGGATCCAAACCATTCGTCGGTTCATCCAGCACGACAAACTTCGGATTATGCACGATAGCCTGCGCTATCCCCAAACGCTGTTGATACCCTCCCGAAAGATTCCGCACCAACCGCTTGCTGAAATGCATAATCCCGCATTTACTTTTCGCCTCGTCTACAGCCGCCTTGATATGTTTCGGCTCAACCGAACGCAGATAAGCGCAATGAGTTAAATACTCGTCGACATTTAAATCCAAGTGCAAAGGCGGTTTCTGCGGTAAAAAACCGATATGCTTTTTAGCCTCTACCGGATTATCCCGTAAACTCACCCCGTTGATGTACACTTCACCCCGGGTCTGTTTTAACACACCACACATAATATTCATCGTGGTTGACTTTCCCGCCCCGTTCGATCCCAACAAACCGAGTACTCCCGTCTGGTTGATCTCGAAATTAATGTCCTGTATAGCCCACTGGGAACTATAACGATGAGAAAGATTTTCTACTTTTACAATAGCAACATCCATACATTCTAGTTTTACAGTTTTATTATTTACATGCTTATTTTTCTCTCAAAACACCTTTTATCTTCACGATCTCCGGCAAAGCCAGAAACAACATTTTAGCCGCATCTTCCATGATTTCCGGGGTCAGCGTCTCCTCCCGATCCCTCGGATCGTGGTAATACATCGGTTTCAACTCCTCGGTCGTGGCAATATACAGGGCCGGAATCCCCCGCTTAGAAAACTCATCACCATCCGCTTGGGAATAACTCGTTGCCCGCTCGTAAGGAGTAACCTCAAAGGCCCGGTGTATCCACGTGTCATTAGCTTGACGGAACACCCCGGCCACTTCCGGGAAGGTCTCCGCTCCCCAAACGGCCAACCCGTTACCATTCCCGACCATATCAATATTCAACATACACATCGTCCGATCCAACGGGAAAGTCGGGTGATTCAAATAATGAATAGCCCCTTTGATCCCCCGTTCTTCTGCCCCGAAGAAAGCAAACACGATATTCTTCTCGGGCTTTACCCCACTTGTTGCCAAAGCTTTAGCCACCGCCAACTGAAGAGCTACCCCGGAAGCGTTATCCAAAGCCCCGGGAAACATCAACCCGTTATTTCCCAAATGATCCAAATGTGCCCCCAGTACAATCGAGGAAGTCGTATCCACACCTTTGATCACCCCGATCACGTTACACGCCGTGGCATAAGGATAATGGCGGGTACGCACATTCATTTCCAACGTGTTTCCCGTGTTAAAAGAACAAGGCTGATGCTTCTCGGCAATCTGCTTCCGTAATTTTTCCCGGGTATACCCCGCTTTAGCAACCAGGTCATCCACCATTGACGGATCTATATGTGTATAAATCACGCCTTTTCGGAAATCAATACCCGTGTGAGCCAGTTTCCCGACCAGCAAAACAGCCGCTGCCCCTTTCTCCAAAGCCCGGGGTAATTTATAACTCTCGGAGGCATAACGCATATACAAATCGAATCGCTTCTTTTCATCCTTATCCCGATAGGGAATTCCTCGCTCGATGATCACGATCTTTCCTTTCACGTCCACCCCTTTATAATCATCATAATTATACTCCGGTGCGGTAATTCCATAACCGACATAAACCACCTCGGCATCCTTCACCCTCCCGGAATCTGAATTCATTCCCGGATAAAAATCCCGGGGGAAAGTATATTCCACACGCTTGTCTCCTTCCTGTCTTCTCAACTGACAATCCAACAGATCGGTCGTCGGCATTCGAAAATGTTGCAGGTAGGAGCCTGCATCACCTGCCGGCTCCAAACCAAAACCAGACAACAATTCGGCACACCAATAAGCACACTTCATATATTCACCCGTCCCTGCAAGTCGCCCATTATATTCTTCCTTGCACAACTCATGCACGTATTCCATGATCTCATTGCTCGAAATAGAGTGAAACACATCCAACTGTTTCTTTGACATCTTCTCCCGTTGCGCACAAAGCGGAAGACAGCAACAAACCCATATTCCAAACAACAACGAGTTTCTCATCATTATCCTATTCATATATCGGTATTATTTGAAACGTAAAATCATATTTGCCCGGCAGAATCAGATATTGCGGATGAGGAACTGCCCGCAAACTCCATGTTGTATCCCCACCAACTCCCATTTGCATACCATCAATATTCCACGTGATCAAATCCTCCTGTTTTACCTCATTCAAATGACGTTGTGTCGTTTCCATCCCCGGTTCCTCTAACACGGCATTCGAGAAACGATACACGGAAGAACCAAACGGTACATCCCCTCTCACTTCCAATCCGAACTCCTTTCCCATCAATTTCATCCAACGGATATCCGTGCGATTCCCATTCTCTTGCGGACGGGGATAAGCCACGTACCAATCTTCCACGTTATTTTCATACCATCCCACAAAAGCTCCCGTGTTACGGTCGATATAATTCTCCTGAGGTCCCCTGCCGTACCATTGCACTCGTGCAAAATCAGGTACAAGCTGCCAAGTCAAACCGATCCTCGGAATAAAAGATGATTTACAATTCCGGGCATCCACCTGATACCGTATTCCCATTTCGCCTTCTCCATTCATTTGATAACAAATAGAATAGGTCGTATTCATCTCTTTCAATTCATAGGATGTCCGTACCTCTATCAATCCATCTTTTTCTTTCATCTCAAAATGAGCCAACTTGGCTTGTTCGGTGGCGTTCTTCCAACCGATACATTCCGGAATGATATACTCGCTCCCGAAATCGTTATCCGTTCCCGCCCGCCAAAAATGGCCTCGGAATCCATCAACCAATAACTCTTTACCGTTTAACTGATAAGAAACCAATCGTCCGTTTCCTTTATCAAACTGAAACCGCACTTTTTTCCCCTGCAAACTCACCATATTATCCGCTTCAACTATTTCCAACCCATTCTTCTTCGGAAAAACAAGAGTTTTCTTCATACAAGGCAACACAAATTGTTCTGCCGCCAACACGTACCCTTTTTCCAACAACGCACGCTGTTCCCGAGTCACGGCATATAAATTCACAACATACTCCGCCCCGTCATCTTCTAATTCAGGAAAAGAAATCCGGAACAATTGTTTCTGTTGAGGAGCTACCCCCAGACATTCCACGTTACCGGAATCAACAACACACCCCTCTTTCAATACTTCCCAACGTAAATCCACATCGTCCAGCGATTTAAAAAAATATTCATTATAAACCTCCACGATTCCTCGCCCGTAATCCAATAACCGGAAAGCGACATCCTGGTAAACCTTTTTAACCTCCCAAGCGGCAGGACTCCATGAACGGTCTGCACGCACCAAACCATTCAAACAAAAATTCTTACTGGAAGGGATATCTTTTCCCCCGAAATCTCCACCATACGCCCAGTATTTCACCCCGGCACGATCCACCTGTTCAATCCCTTGATCCACCCAATCCCAGATATGTCCTCCCTGCAAATAAGGGTATTTCCGAATAACATCCCAATATTCCTTCAATCCCCCGACACTATTTCCCATCGCATGGGCATACTCACACAAGATTAACGGTTTATCCGGTCGGGAAAAGGCATGATTAATTAACACGTCAATCTGTTTGTACATCGGGCAATAAATATCCGTGAATTCCTTTTTCCCCGCATCTTCCGAATGAATCGGACGAGCGGAAAGATCATGTTCTTTTAACCATTTATAAGTAGCCAAAAAGTTAATCCCCGAACCAGACTCGTTACCCAGCGACCAGATAATAACACAAGCATGATTCTTATCCCTCTGAAACATCCGCTCCGTGCGCTCAATGAAAACACCCGTCCACTCCGGCCGATTAGCCAACGATTCCCGGGGATCGTAACCGATACCGTGACTTTCTATATTTGCCTCGTCCACCACGTAAAGCCCGTACTCGTCGCACAAACGATACCAGAGAGGATCATTCGGATAGTGGGAAGTACGTACACTATTGATATTCATTTCCTTCATCAGCCGAATATCTGTCATCATTGACTCCCGATCCACCACATGTCCCTTTTTAGGATCATGTTCATGCCGATTCACCCCTTTCAACAAAACGGGTTGTCCGTTCACGAGTAACTGTCCTCCCTTAATCTCGGACTTCCGGAAACCGACAGCCTGAACCAAGACCTCCTTCACCACTTTCCGGTTACCCTTCGCTACCCGAGTTTCTAAAATTAAATCATACAAATAAGGTGTTTCTGCCGTCCATTTCAATGGATTGGAAATAGATTTCACGATACTCACCGTATCCACCCCCATTTTCTTCCGAGGTGCCACAACCTCCGAAAACAACGTATTCCCTTCCCGATCATTCAGCATCACCAACACGTCATATAACTCTCCCCCTGCCTCATTTTCAAGTTCCATATTCAACCGGAAAATTGCATCCCGATACTCTCCATCCAAATCGGTAGCCAATTGAAAATCATACACGCTCGATTTAGGACGGGCATACAGAAAAACATCCCGCTGTATACCCGAAAAACGCCAAAAATCCTGATCCTCAACATAACTACCGTCACACCAACGAAATACCTGTACGGCAATTTCATTCTTCCCTTTTCTCACGTATGCCGTAACATCAAACTCCGCCGGCACTTTCGAATCCTGTGAATATCCCACGAGTTGACCGTTCACCCACACGTAAAATGCTGAACTAACCGCACCGAAATGCAACATGATTTTATCCCCGATCCACTTTCCAGGTATATTAAATTCCCGTTTATAAGAACCTACCGGATCATTCTCCGGGTCCACGTTAGGCCACTTGGCTTTAAAACCGAATCCCGTTTCCACGTAAATCGGCACCCCATACCCTTTCAATTCCCAATTAGACGGGACTTCGATGTCATCCCAGGTACGCACGTCATACCCGACTTTATAAAAATCCATCGGTCGCTCTCCCGGTTTACCAACCCAGTTAAACTTCCATACCCCATTTAGCGAGAGATAACGGGATGATCCCTCCACATCCCACGCCAAAGCTTGTTCCCGATTATCAAAAGGAATATAAAATGCATGACTCCGAGCCCGATTTTTTTGAAGGACATCCAGATTTTCCCAGTCATTCTGCGCCCCTGCCGATAAAGTTATCAGCATAAAAAAGAACAACAAATATCTCATAAGCAATTATTTATATTCAAACATCATTAATAGTAAATGTGCCGCAGACCAACCGAAATGCGGAGCATTCAAACGATCCCCTGTCAACGGGTTATAATTCTCCTGAATAGGCTGATCCCCCAACAACCCTTGACAGTTATTCAATACTTTCAGGGTCAATTCATTCGCCTCATTATCATACCCGTAGTTTCGCAATCCTCGTATCCCGAAATATACTTGATCCAACCATACCGGGCCACGCCAATATCCCCGCTGAGGTTCCAACTTCGAGTGACTCAAATCCAACGTCCCTAAAGGCACGTAAGAATTAAAGCGATTCCCGTCCATCATAATATCTTTTACTTTCCCGGCCTGTTCCCGATCGGCCACTTTAGCCCAAAGCGGTAACCATCCTTCCGGGCCGTACACCCGCACAACATCATGCCCTTCCATCTTAACATCAAAAAAATATCCCGTCTCCCGATCAAACATAATCGTTCTGATTTTACGGGCCAATTCATCGGCCTCTTTTTCCAAGCGGGAAGCCACATCCTCCCGTTTCAACAAACGAGCAAAACGGGCTAACGTCACTTTCTCATCATAGAGATAAGCATTTAAATCCACACTTTCCTGATCCATAGACCAAGCACGGGGTACCCTACCCTTCAACATCCCGACACTATCAAATCGCACGGCATTATCCATCCCGCTTTCCCAAGCCGCGGCTTCCAACGTCCCATCCGTCGATCCGTACTCGCACAAACCATCCCCATCAATATCCCGGTAAGTGTACCACCAACGATGATACTTCAACAATCTATCAAACATCTCTCCCACGAAAGCCAAATCCCCGTCTGCCTCGTAAATCTCATTCACGGCCCACGAAGCCAAAGGAGGTTTCGTATCCCGAAGATTATTGATATATTTTATCCGACTCACGAAATCCGGAATCATCCCCTCCTCTGTCTGGTAATCAAACAAAGCCCGGATATGACTTTTAGCTAATTCCGGCTCCCAACGACATACTCCGGCAGCAATTTTCCAAGAATCCCACGACCAAAAACCCGTACTAAACCCCCAATAAGAAGGATAACCGCCATCGTGTAACAAATCATGCGCGGCACTCCGCCAATTGGCCATCAACGTCATCAGGCACTTTACCGCCAGACGTTTGTATCTCAGATCTTCCAACAGGGATGATTTATTTTCCAGCAATTTCGTCAAATAATGATCCCAACGCGAAGCCGATCCCTCAAAAAAAGGTTCGCTATCCGTGAACGGATCACCTTCCAATACCGGGTACTTCACGCTATCCGGTTCATCATTAAAATATGCCGAATAAACAAACACATCCTCCCGTTCTTCTCCCCGTTTCATTTTCCGAATCCCGTAATCAAACCGGTATAAACCATCCTTCACCTCTGCCTTACAAGATTCTCCTGCCGCGATCTCAAAACAACACTTCGTTGCCGGGAACTCCAACAACACTTTTCCCTGCCCGATCGTCCTTCCTTGAAAACACTGCGTGAAAAACCGCCCTTCATAAGTAACCTTAACCTCTTTAGGACCTCCCATGTTGCGGACCCAAGTCCGCAACAAAGAAGCCCGATTGTTCACGAAAACAATCTCCTGTGTCAAGGTTAGTTCTTCCCAAGCGAAAGATTGAACCATTCGCCCGGGAAAGTAACTCTTTTCAATCTTCGCATCTGCCGTCTTCTGTAACACCCCGTCAACCTCGACCAAAGCGTTTGCCGTGTAAGGGCCCACTGCATAATTAGAGGCCATTGATAAGGGACCTGAAAAACCACCCGTCATCCGGGCACTGTCAGGAATAAAGGCAAACCCATGCCATGCTCCCAGATCCGAGAACAACGATATTCCTTCCCTGATCCCTTGCGGCCAATTGGTTATATCCAAGATATTACAATAATCTTTTTGCAAACTCAAAGGCGACGTTCCTGCACATCCGCACAAAAAGAACATGACGACAAACACGAATCTCATAACTACTCCGCTTTTTTATGAATAATTTGTTTTACTCTACCCACATTCTTATCCATCTTCATCACGAATCGCCCGGCCTCATCCGAAGCAAATCCCCCCTTCGATCCCTGACGGATATCCAACAAATAAACTTCCCCGTTAGCCAACCCGACACACAAATATTCATTGGAATGCCACTCATCTTCTATGGCCGTAATCTCTGCCGGGAAACCGTAATAACGTTCCGGCACAATCTCTTCTGCATCATCATCTTTTCCAAAATAATATAACACGTTACCGGAAGCCAAGAATGCATAAGGACATCCGAATCCCCTTCCCTTTCCGTTATCCGGAATCAGTAACAAGACATTATCATTCATCATATCACCTTTAAACTTCCGTTGAGAAACCGTTTCAATAGCCTCCGGCTTATCGGTATTGAACATCTGACCGACATACGAACCGTCCGGTCGTTTTATGATATTAAACAGTCCACCTGCAGGAATATAATAGTCATTCCACCAATACCCCGATGTTGCAATCAACTCATTATCGCCGAGATCATCCAAACGAACAAATCCGTCCGGATAGTTAGCCACACCGGGTTCCCCGATAGTTCCATAACTGGAACTACCACGTAAATACAGAAAGCGTTTGTATTCCTTCTCGTACACAAACACGTACCCCCCCTCTGTGTTCATATCATACACGAAACGATCTACTTTCAATTCATGCGGAACGGTTTCTTCTCCCGTCTCATCCACGGGTTGCATATACACCAGCGGATATTGCGAAAAATATCCCGTGTGAAAAGCCCCGGAACTAAAATTCTTACGAGCAAACACTCGTCCATCCTCATCCAATAAGAAACTAAACCAAATATCAAAATAAGCCTGTTTGGGTTTGATATTCTCGGGAATTACTTGAAATTCTTTCGATAACTCCAAGGACTTTTCCAAATTACCTGCATCCAAATCCATGCATTTATAAAAATCATCTTGCAATAAGATCACGTGTTGCCCCGCAGAACCATCTCCCCCCAGCTCATGTAGAAAGAATTGCACGGGCTTACCTCCCAAAGAAGTCCCCTCTATCCCCTCGTAAATATCATATATACACCGATCCCAATCCGCACCATTCGACCGCTTCAAAAAGCTCAACGACGACACGCCATCTTTCTCGGACAAGATTAAAAAACCATCCGAATAAAGCGAACGAACATTTACCATAGTCCGGGCCATAAAAGTCAGACCGCTCAACGTATCGGTAACCTGCAACACCCATTCCATCTTTTTCGGTGCATCCACGGGAACAATATACTCCACGTCCTTTTCCCGGGAAAACACGGAATCAAGTTCTATCGACCATTCATACTTCAAACCAACCTTCGTTTCTATATCAAACGTGATCTCCGGTTTGATTATCACGGTATCTCCAACCGATGCCCCATATTGAGTTTTCACATTCCCAATTGTTGCATGTGCCAATTCACGATAATCATAATCCCCTTTATCTTCATAACATCCCGTAAAGCCCCAGGCCATCACAAGACATAATATCCATATTTTTCTCATAGTATTCATTATTATCCAATTACACTTACCACCATTCTCGAACCGTCAGCCTCGTACTCCGGGTTCGCTTCCAGATACCGTTTAAACTGCAAGGCATATTCCCGTATATATTTCTCCTCCACATCCGTCAAATCCGTCACCTTAATCTCACGACAGAACACCTCATATTTCTTGGGCGAGAACTCCCCGAGATAATAGTCCACTATTTTTTCATTCCACCAAGCAGGCGTTGAGATCGCCGAGGTGAAATAAATCTTTGCCTGACAATAAGTCGTCTCTCCCACCATGAAATATTCATTCGATTCAATCTGTAGAACCACCCGACAATAAGCGTTATCCAACTTCGGGGTCTTTTTCAACACGACAAAAATTGAATCTACTTCCACTCCTTTATGAAAGACCATCGAACTCGGAAAATCAAAATCTTCGTTCGAAAGCGGGGACACCACTTTACCATCTTTCAACATCCCCGATAAAGAATCCACGATACTCAAAGTTATCGGACAATCCTGAGTCAACAAACGACCTCCCAAATTAAATTTAATCGGAACCGCTATCGTCTCCTTTCCAAAATGGAAAAAGAAAGTCTCTACGATACTATCCGTGGCCGGATTATCATAAAAGCTCAAATAATTTCCACCGCTATAAGTGTCGAATTCATCTTCCTTACACCCGAAAACAGCCAAAAGAAGAAACAAAAAGATAAATTGTCCTTTCATAATCTTTATATTTTTCATGCTCATGATATTCTACTGATTTAAAGTTATATCCTCACTATCCGGAATATTAAACACGAAAGCCTCGTCTTTCATATCCGGATAAATCTTAATACCCAGCTTCTTGTACAAATAGAACAATTGTCCCTCACCGATAAACGAACGGAACCCCTCGTTCAACCAAGCATCGTGATAATCCCCCAAGCTACCCACACTAGGTGAAGAATAAGCATAATTAGCCTGTTTTACCTGCGTGATATAAGAAACCGCTTTCGTGTAATCGTTCATTGAAGCATAATACTCACCCAAGATATAATGCAACTCGGAAGTACGGATGATCGGGATAATCTCATTCGGGATCGTTTCCCTCTCGTCTGTTATCGGAAGATATTTCTTACTCACCTTATTTTCACCATCCAGTTTCAACAAATGATAATATCCCCGACACTCGTAACTATCCGAACCAAACATCTTGCTGATCAAAGTATTCGACAGACACAACACCTTGTTGTTCCCCGTATAATAGGCTTCAAAATACTCTGTCAATTTCTTGTTACTCAAAGCAAATATGACATCATTATATTGCTTGGGACTTGATGTAGAACCTTGCACCGTAAAATACTTACTATCAACAACCTCCTGAGCCTGTTGTGCCGCCAACTCCAGTTCCCCCCTGTAATTATACACGCGGGCCAACAAAGCAGTAACCGCATAATAATTCACCCGGAATCCCCGGAAACAATAGAATAATTCATTCTCCAGATTTCCCCCTTTGGCTAACAAACGATTGTTTGTTGTCAATTGACTCCTCCTCACTTCAGAAATCGTGTCAAAAGTAGCTAACAACGTCTTGGCCTTCAACAAATCCCGAATCACCTTATCGAGAAAACCATTCACGGTTTCCCGCTGTTGGAATACTGCCGGATGCGTCTCGCAATAAGGAATATACTCGTCATTATCATTCGAGGGAACATACCCTGTCCGGGTCGCGTTTACCTTCACTGGTACCGGAGCAAACAAGCGCAACAAATCAAAATGCAAGAAAGCACGTAACGCCAAAGCCTCTCCTTGTATCATATTCTTCTCCCCTTGTCGTCCGAGAAACTTTGTAACATCTTCATTCTCTATATTCTGTAGCAAATTATTACAATTCGCAATGGACGTGTAAGCTCCCCGCCAGACCTTATCCAACACGCTCCGCACTTCCGTGTTGTCATAATCTCCATTGTAAGCTTTCGGGTAAGCCCCGTACTGACTCATTTTATTGATATTATAGTATTGCGCCACCACATCCAAAAATCCCCAAGTCAACTGTTGGGCATACATATCCGATCCGGAAATCCGGGAATAAACCCCATTCAGCGCATTACGATATCCCTCGCCATCACCAAAAAGTTCTTCTTCGTCCACTTCCTCCTCCGGAATCACATTCAACCAGTCATTGCACCCGAACAACAACGGTAAAAACAACAGTAATAATATTTTGTTCTTCATACTCATCTCATTAATTGAAATTAATTTTAACCGTGAAATTGAATGAATGGGCATAAGGATAACTTGTTCCCCGTTCCCGCTTCACCGGAGAAATCCGGAACACGTCATTCGCACCCAATTCAAAACGAATCATTCCGAACTTATATCTCTTCAAAAATGCCGATTCCATGTCGTACCCCAACGTGATCGAATTCAACGAAAGCTCGTTATCCTTCTGCATAAAGCGGGAAGTCGGCCGAGTGTAACCATCTTGATTCTTTATATCCTTATACTTGGCAATATCGCCCGGCTTCTGCCATCTCTCCTTCATCACACGCTTATCAACATTCTCATCGTAAATCTTGGCTCCCTCCACCTTCGTCGCCAAAGTTTGATTGTACACATCTCCCCCGAACTTATACATAAACGAGGCAAACATCGTCCAGTTCTTATACCGCAAATTAAACCCGAAAGAACCTTGCGCATCCGCTTCCGTGTCACCAATAATCACGTTCTCATCTCCACTCCATGTATAAGTAACCGTACCGTCTTTTTTCAGGAACATCTCCTTACCGTTTGCCGGATCAATCCCTAAAGATTTCATACCATAAAGAGCCGTGTTCGAACCACCTTCTTCATACTTGGTAAAGATTTCCGTGGCTGATCTCTTACCGGTTCCTTTTTGTAAATAATAATTATTCACGCGGTCATTATAACGTTTCAAAGCATCTGAAATTGCCAGAATCTCATTCCTGTTATGAGCTAAGTTTCCATACACGGAAAGCCCCCAGTCCCGTGTTCTTATGACGTCATACTTCACATCTAATTCAACCCCCTTGTTCAACACGTTTCCCATATTATCGTGATAAGTATCGAAACCGGAAGACGTGGGGACCGAAACCGTCGTGATCAAATCGGTCGTTTTCTTGTGATACCAGCTACCCGTTACAAACAAACGGTCGCTCATCAATCCCAACTGGAAACCGACATCTATCGTTTGCGTCTTTTCCCAAGTCAAATCCGGAGAGATTGGTGCAGAAGTAGATACTCCCGAATGAAATTGAAAAGTTGTCATACCGGAGGTCATCAGACCGTGAGCAAGATAAGCATCTGAAAAAATCTGACCGGAAGTACCGTAACTTCCTCTGATTTTTCCCCAATTCAACCAACCGCTTGTCCAACGCTTGATGAAAGGTTCCTCCGAGAAACTCCAACCTACTGCCACAGAGGGGAAATTAGCCCATTGATTCCCTTCCCCAAAAGTAGAAGAACCATCCCGACGGAACGTAAACTCTAAAAGATAACGCTGTTTGAAGTTATACCCGATACGACCAAAATAACTTACCATTATTTTTTCCTGGAAATCAGACTCGTAGCTTGTCGTTGAGCGCCAATCGGGACTAGCCTCTGTACCATAGTTAAAAATCGGTGTATTAATCGAAGGATCATAGTAATTTACGTTATCGCTTGATCCCCGTTTCCCATAACCACCAACATAAAAATCCTGCGATTTATTCACGTTAAATCCAAACAGAATGTCAAAATTATGAATCTCATTAATACTTTTATTATAACGAAGTAATTCTTCCGTCGAGATCATAATATTCCGCATAATAGCTCCTTCAGATTTACTTTCATGATAAGACTCATCCAAATTACTTGGAGTGAATTTGTTCATATTTCCTTGTGAATAATCCACACTACCAGAAGCGGAAAGACTGAAACCATCCAAAAATTTATATTCTAAGAATAAACTCGCCATACCCCGGTAATCATCGGTTCGGTCTTTTATCCCTTTTGTGGCAGATAACCACTCATCGACGATCTCATCACTCGCTGCACAATAGGTCTTCATTTTCTCCGGAACTACACTCATCTTTTCGTAACGACTACTTCCATCTCCAGATTTATTCATCGTTCGATCAATGTAAGCTAGATAAATACGAGAATCTAACCGTAGTTTATTTGTGAGTTGAGCAGTTAAATTCGAGATCAAATTTGCCCGAGTATAACCACTATTTACCATGATTCCTTTCTCATCGTAAATCCCGGCACCAATCATGTATTGGAATTTATCCGTACCTCCAGAAGCCTGCACGTTGGCGTTCAAAACTTTACCTGTACGGAAAGCATATTTCCACCAGTTCGTACAATTATTATAATAGGGGTCCAAACTATCCTGCAAATTAGCTTCGATCTTCACATTATCAGTTTTACCATTCTGCCAAAACGCATCGTACACGCCATATTTTCCCCAAACATCCTCGTAAGACTGCGGCCAAAATTGAGCATGTGCTGCAAAATCATAATAAGCCATTTGCTGATTTCTTCTAGACAACAGTTGTAACCAACGATCCATCCGACCTCCCGTTTGCACCGGATATTCCATTACTTTGGACATCGTGTAGGAAACATTAGCCGCAAATTTAGCCTGACCAGCTTTTCCTTTTTTCGTCGTGATCAAAATAACACCATTCCCGGCACGAGAACCATAGATAGAAGCGGCAGCCGCATCTTTCAAAACCTCCACAGACTCAATCATACTCGGGTCCAAATCTGCCAACGTATTAGTACCTGTCACTGGAGAAACGAAAGAATGCATTGGAATACCATCCACCACCCAAAGCGGTTGACCATCACTTGCACCACTTACTAACAAAGAGTTAAAACCGCGAACTGCAATCACAGAAGCACTACCGGGAGCTCCCGATTGCTGAATAATATTCACCCCGGCCAAACGCCCTTGCAACATATTCGTGATACTTGCCGAAGGAAGTTCTTTCATCTCTTCAGCTTTCACAGAAGAAATAGCAGAAATCATCTCTCTCTTGTTCTGAGATCCATAAGCCCGAACAACTACCTCGTCCAAATCGGCCATATCCTCTTTCATAATCACACGTAAAGTATCCGTGTGTTCCGTGAACTCTACAATCTCCTTTTTGTAACCTACAAAAGAAAATTCCAAAGCTCCTTTCGTCATGGGTAAAGTAATCGCAAACCAACCTTTTGCATTTGTTGCCGTACCAATATTCACTCCTTCAACTTTTACCGTCACTCCCGGCATTGGTTGCTTTTGCGCATCCATTACCCATCCTTTTAACGTCAATGAGGTCGTTTTCTCATCTTTCACTTGTTCTCGAATAACCACTACATTACCGTCAAAAGAATACGTCAACCCCAATTCAGGTAATACCCTGTCAAGAACTTTAGCTAATTCTTCGTTCTCCGCCTGGATATTTATTTCTCCTTTGGTTTTTATCAAAGCGTAATTGTAAAAGAAATCACACTGGGATTGTTTACTCAACTCCTCTAGCACAGTGGTCAACAAAACATGTTTCATATCAAGTGTGACCCTTGCATCCTGTGATAAAACCTTGGCGTGCAATGACATACACATACCAAACAACAATACACTCAAAAATTTCATAAACATTAACATTTTGCGCCATGACATCCAATAGCATGACCAAGCGCCGTTTCGCTTTTTTTTCATAGATTTGTGATAATAATTATACATGATATACTTTTCTTTCGGTGCTAATGAGATGAAAAGTATATTTTAATCTAGCAGATTGGAGAGTGATCAGATCTTCAATCTGTTTTTCGTTTTATAGTAATCGTATTTTCGTTAATTATAAATTTCACATCCTGTGTCTCTTCCATCTTTTCCAGCAGGTAAGTAATATTTTCATACCGTTTCAAGCGTCCCCCGAACTCCATTCCCTTCAATTCCGGATTCTGGAAAAACACTTTCAGATCA
>ERZ838577.2898-NODE-2898-length-17682-cov-7.442049_pt1 | contig 17682 bp, 8 predicted proteins | sample MGYA00519682_ERZ838577 | MGnify/ENA primary metagenome ERZ838577 (study PRJEB31850, sample SAMEA3708838) | human gut metagenome | biome: human gut; feature: human-associated habitat; material: faeces | place: China | collected 2014 ...
TTTCATGCGGCATTATTTGACTCCTTTAAGAGTCAACTTTTTTTAGGACAAGACAAGTTCGCAAAATAATGATCCACTTCTGCGTCATTGTTATCAAGAGCCAGCAGAGAAAAATTCCTCTTTACAATCTCCTTGCCGTCATAAACTTTATTGTTAACCGACAACACCTTACCATCGCCATTCATTGTAGTGCCCAGTGTCGCCGTTACCCCCGACCAGAAATTATGCATTCCATTCGTGACATCGCTTTGACCTGCACTTCTTTGGCTTAGTGAAGAATGGAATCCGCTCGTATTAACGATATATGTATCGCTTATGTTTTCACCTAGTTTTAGCGTTTTACCATCTTTCTGAAGCTCTATTTTCTTTCGATCGTTTAGTGTGTAGTACTGGCCAAAAATTATGTTCTTTGCATATACGGATGAAACGGTATTCACACCTCCAATGTAGGCAGTCCCTCTTCGAAGATTGACCACTTTTGCATCTTCAAAGGCTGCCGTGGTCGGATTGTTAAGTGGGGAAGGCATTACAAGAATGCCCGCACTTGCATAAACAGAAGATCCCACTGGTAACGTTACGTTATTAATAGAAATCTCATTTGAATCAGATAAACCAACCCACTTACTTGCAAAAGCCGAATTATTAGGCTGGGCTTTTCCATTTGATTCTTTGTTATCTAACTGAGTATCAGACTTATTAAAAAGATAAAGAATCTGAGAATTGTTCAAGCTATCTTTTTCGACTGTCGTGACGTTACCCTTATATGTATAAAAATGGTTTCCGTTCGGAACGGCCTCATTTGGCGCATAATTCGAACCCCCATTCTCATCCCGATCCATTATGGACCCTAACGCTGCGGCTGCTCCATAAACATTCCCGTTAAACTCTGAGTCCTGGAGTATCGCCGTATTATTTGTTGCAGCTCCATAACTTAGAGCTGCATAGATATTAATGCCCCCATCAGTATCTTCTTTTCCTACTACAGAATTGTTAATATAAATCAGATTAGAATTTGCACTGCAGCCATAAAGGGTATTTTTAGTAACATTGACACCGTCATAGGCCCTTCCTCCGACAATACCATATTTCTTACTAATGTTGTTAACGATCGCGTCGCTTATGTAAACGGAATTGTTGTTAGCTAAAAAACCGTGACCTCCTATTATCGAGGAGCGAAAATAGAACTTAAAATCCTCTGGACTAATTCCGCTAGGAGAAGTTGTGCTTTTATCTAGGTCGTAAGTTGATTTACCCTCCAATGTACCTCCAACTATTTCGACCGAATTATCATATGCATATGTCCAAGGTTTTTTACCACTTCCTTGGGAAGTTTCTCTCCAAGTTCTAGCTTTGCCACCAACAATTCTCTGAAAATGAAGTTCAGCTCCTGACGATAATGAAATTTTTAAATTATTTCCCTCAACCTTAGAAAAAAGGTCTATCCAATTCTTGTCTTCGGAAGGGCCGTTGTTAGCTAAAAATTCCTGTGTTAAGGTCTTTGTGAATAGAAAATCTTTTATAAGTGTCGCTGCGTAGACATTTTTAACCTTGTCTTGGTTTGCTGCATAAATATCGTTCGCATAAAACAGAACATCTTTCGCTAACTTAACAGTTAGCTCCCTATTCCTAAAAATATCATTAGCATAATTGAAATTAGTTTCATTTTCGTCAGGATTTCCTGCCCAATAAGCTCCAATTAGCGAAAGGTATTGATTATCCCCAAACGCTTCGACAGGGAAAGATTTGGAAATTATGAAATCCATTGTTAATGGATTTTGGGCGCTATCTCCTGTGCCAGCATTATTTGAAACTAGCGCGTTCACATATCCAACCCTATCAGGGGAATTTGAAACATAGTTAAATTTGTAAGGTCCCTTGGCAGATAACGAGCCTGAAAAATAATCATTTAAAGTCTCACCTGCAACAAGAGTTGGCGTAACAGTAGAAAACCCTGATGGCAACAGATCTTCTGCTCTGGCAGGAGAATGTAGGACGGAATTGCACATAAGAGCAGAAACTATAGCCAATGCTATTTCGGACTTCTGAAAGATGTGCGTGTCCCTCAAGCAATCACATAATTCGTGTAATTGTCGATTGTGAACGTTGAAGAATCCTTCCTCAACATGAGTCTTATCATGCTTACTCATAATTTTTCCTCGGGTTTATTTTTTATTTAACATTGCCTCGTGTAATTATCGTTTACACTTTAGAGGCACTTTCACAATATAAACTCTCGAGTTGCCTTTAACAAGAAAGTTAACACTTTCCCCTCGATTCCACCCAGCTCTTTGTTTGCTATCCCTTATAAAGACTATCTCTCGGGATCGCTGTTGGTATAACGTCGGGAACATCATGAAGTTATAAGTACTTGCCTTCCTAAAATTGTGCTTAGCCTCAAGAATTCAAACTGTTCAAAGGAGTACGTCTGTTAGTTAGCTCGTTCTAAGGAAATATCTTTTCACACGGTTATACTCAGACAAAACAGACACTGAATCAAACCAATTTCTTATAAAAACTGCTGTTCAGAACACAATAATCTTCCAAGAGAAAGGTTTCTCAATGTTAGGAAAAAAGTAAATCGAGGAGTCGCCATGTGCTTCCTCGTAGCGGTCTATATGATTTCAAGTATCGTTTTTCTGCTTCAAACCAATCCATACACACAGGATATTTACGATTTTCCATCCCTCGTCTCTTCTCAAACCCGTATTATGAAAAGCAGACTTTATGACTTCCGAAGCCTGACACTGTACTTTTTCATAGATGGATCTCAACTCAGCCCAACTGGAAAGCGCCCTGGAGACGCATAGGAAATCCTCCAGCAACAAAACACTATCGCTATCGCGGAAGCTCGAAGAGACCAGCCCATTAATTTCTTTGAGCTTACAGCCACTGAGCGGGCATTAAAAACTTGCGAAATTCTTACCTTACGTCACACCTATAATTGCAAGTGCAGAAGGCGTTCTTCTCTGAAAAAAATTGAGCCCTGATTTTCCAAATCAAGGCTCCGACAAAGCGCTCGGAACTCCGAGGAAGCTCCGATGCTTGTTTTCTGTCTAAATACTACAAATACAACAAACAATAAATTTCAAAAGAACGCCTACTGCAACTCATTTTCTATCTGTTGAACCCCTTCAAAAATCATCTGTTTATAGAAGCGGCGAACAAATTCGGTGTGGAAGTCCATGTTGTTGAAATAGGAAAAGGTGAAACGCTTTGGGTTAACTCCTACTTTTCTTTCCTCTGATTCTTCATGGCCTATGAACATGTGACCGGTTTTCGGGATGGCTTCAAATTTCTTGCCATCTGTTAAAGACAGTTCCATCTTCATTGTCATGTCATATTCATAAACGATCTTTTCTGGATATTCATTCTGGTTAGCTTTCTTAGAGGCCAGTGCGGCTTTAGTCTTTTCGTCCATCTGACGAGTGACATCAATTGATATGACGCCTTGCTTCTCCTTGTCGTCGGGATCGACAATGATGAAATTGCCGGTTTTTTCCAGGTAGCGTGCAGCAGCCAATTCCAGACCGTACTGCTCTCGCCAATCGGCTGGACGCTCTTCGAAGGGCTCTTGAACAATAGGACGGCCTTCCCAGGTGTAATTCACCACTAAAGCCACCTTCAAAGGAGTTTCTACCTTCTTGAATTGATCGGCTGAAATCACTTGAGTAGATGGTGCAAACCAACTTTCACGAGGATAGTCTTTGTGATCATAGGAAGCGCAGGCGCTCAAACCTAAGGTCACAGCTGCTAGAAGCATGACTATAAAAGTATTTTTTATCTGCATTTCTTAATTCCGTTAATAACAGGGAAGTCGCCCGAGCGGAAACGATTTATGGTCTTTCCTCTCAGGTACTTGGGTCGAGTTAGAACATATATTTGAGACCGATCTGTGCAGTTTCGTTGTGATAACCATACTGTCCGGCTTGCACGCCGACGGTAGCCCACCCAAGCAGATTTTTAGTCACATGGCCCTCAAGACCGGCCCTGAATTCGGCTAAATTCCTGCCTCCTTTAATATATTTACAACCTGTTCCCATCTGTACTCCGGCCCTCTTGGTATTGTGGATCCAATTACCTTCGATAAATCCGAGACCTTTATTCATGTGATTTGCATGAAGCCGTGCACCAATACGTAAAGAAACATTATTGGTTCCGAGTTGTTTAAAGCGCGTTTCCGTATCTTTGTCGACTGTCGTATCTGCCTTAACACCGTCCCACACTAACTGAATCTCAGGCTGGAAGGTCCAAATGAGTTTATTAAAGTCTTTAGAGCCAGATTGAGAAAGTGGAATGGTATAACCGCTTTCCACCGACCAAACCCACCCATTAGATTTATATCGGAAGTTGGCTAAATCGTCACTCCAAAGCTTGTTGTTGTAGTGGCCGAATAAAAGCCAGGAATCCACATAGAAACCGTCATCCGGGCTGTTCCCAGTATAAAGTGTGCCGTATACGCCTAGGGCATAACCATCTGACCGGCTTTGTGCAGAGCTGTAGGTCTTAGCGCTGGATCGATTGTATAAACCCCCTGCAAAGATACCCCAGACAGACTTGACATCCTGATTGAACTCATTTCTGACGAGGTCGGCGCCAATTTGGGTTACAGCGGTTCGAGAATGGGTCTTGATATCAGAACCGGCCCGGAAATGCGAATGAGACCCAACCTGGCGAACCCATCCGGCGGCTGCCCTTTCTTCTCCACTGAAAGGATCGATATAGTAAGCTTGACCAAATCTGTCGTGCAATCTCATATGCATGCGAGACCATGCTAAAGAGTTCGAAATGTAGGTCCCGCTCTCCGGTCTTTCCTCGACTCGCTCAAGGACCAGATCAATACTGTCTCCGATTTGATCAGGGTAGCCATCCCATTCAACTCGATATAACCCTTCCATTGTGCCTCGTTCATGAACCACAACGAGCTTATCTTTTTCGTAAATGACATTAAATGCCGTAAGACTACCCGACTGGTTTTTGATTACTTCATAACGATCGGCTAATGAAGAGTCATCAGTAACAGCAATTGCCTTTCTGCTGCTGTGAATGTGGATAGTGCTGTTATCCAAATTCGTTGATTGGTTTTCCGTCAACAAAATAATCGGTTCTTTTTCTCTGACCATCAATCCGGCTAGATCAAGGTCAATCCGATCGAAGTTCCCGATATTCTGCACTGCCCCTTTGAAATTAGTAATATTCAGCGTATTACCATTTGTCCCTGTCGATGCTCTCCCCCGACCGTAAATCCAGGCTCCCGTGACATCTATCCCTTTTCGTCCATCTAGGTAAACGATGTTGTTCTTAACCTCACCTGTGCTCGTTCCTCCATATACCAATCCTTTAATCGTTCCTCCATTGAGGAATATCTTATTGCCGATAACATTACCGGCAACAGCCGCTCCACCGGATATTCTTCCTTCAACGTAACCGTCATCAATCACTACAGTATTATTTTGGATATAGGCAGGCTTGTCCGTGACAGAGTTACCCGCAAGGCTTTCGCCCCCGACAACCCATCCCACTACTGAAGTCTTGCCGGAGATAGTGACTGTGTTGTTTTGTACTAAAGCAGAATAGTTATCTCCCGATTCTCCGATATTGGAATTAGCAACATTGAGGCTGCGCCCGCTGGGTGTCGGTGTATTTGCCGTCACTCGACCGCCGGTTACGCCTCCGGTAACGTCTGCATTTTCAAGAATGACTGAGTTGTTTTGAGCTCGGCCGAGGCCCTCATTAAGTCCTGCCGCAATGTAAGGACCTGAGACGACCGCGTTTTTGATAACGACTGTATTCCCGTTTGTACTGCCTTCCCCGCTTCTTAGATAGCCCCCGACTATAAAATTATCTACAGTCAGTTTTGAAGTGTTTGTCAATGCCGTTTCAAGCCAAACAGTATTTCCATCGGCACCTCCATGCCCCGTTCCGTCGTTGAATCCCCCGGCTACGTAGCCGGCAATGACAATAGAGGCATTCTCCCGTGCCAAAATCGTCACTTGGTTTGCGTCTGTATTTCCCTCAGACTGCTCGCCGATCACGCCGCCAGCAACAAAACCAGCGATCCTAGAAACAAAAGAACCGGTCCCCTCTATCTGAATTTTGTTTTGGCTAGCATCACCTTTTCCCAAGACCTGATTGAAGCCGCCTTCCACGTTATCCTCAACAGAGGAATTCCTGATAACAACTGAATTATTTAAGGCGTTACCTCTTTCTCCCGGCAGATGTGCTTCAATATATCCGCCGGCCACAGACTGCTTGATTCGACTTTGTTGGATCACAACCTGGTTGTCCAATGAACTGCCGCCCCCCGCAGAGACTCCGCCGCGTACCGCGCCTTCTACCTCGACATCTTGTAATTGAACGGAGTTAGAAAACACGTTCCCGGAACCAATAGAACGGGCCCCTACGACTCGTCCAGTTAAACGATTTGCGGGATTAGGATCTTCTTGGAGTACTTCTCTAACTGATCCTCCGGTAATCGATACCTTATTTCCGGTTAAGCTTACATTTTTATCGCCCCAATCAAGGCCTCCGACTACTAGTCCTTGGACGGCGGTATCTACCAAAACAACTGTATTTTCATTCACTTGTCCGTTGCCTTGGCTTACACCCCCGGCAACATACTTAACTCTGATATTGCTGTTTGTGAGCTGAACCGTATTTTTATAGGCATTTCCGTTCCCGGCCTGTTCGATTAGACCGCCAGCCACAAAGTGTTCATTAATCTCGCCACTGTCATCCAATAGAGAAACATTATCAAGGTTGATAAAATTTTCATTAGCATCTCCTTGTGAGCTTGAGTTGTATCCACCGACAACGTACTGTTTAACCAAGGCATTGTTAACGATGACTCGATTGTGGGAAGTTTCACCAGTGGTTTGTATCTCTGCAGTGTGGTCATAATTTTTTTTATTAGTGCCGACAAATCCTCCAAGAACAAAACTACCGATATGAATTTGAGCAGTTGAGGGGGAAGTTTGACCGATATAAACTTTATTGTGGCTAGCCGAGCCTTCCCCGGCTCCGTCAAAATACCCGCCAGCAACATACCCCGCTATTGAAAGAGTATTTTTTACCGAGAGGTTATCAATTGTGACTGTATTTGAATCAACGGATCCGCTTCCCCAGTAATCATTCTCATTTATCAGTTTTTCTTTACCGATAATCCCACCGGAAACAAAACCGCCGAGAGTGTATGTCTTTCCTTCCGTTGAGGTATCGATTTGTATGGTGACGTGATTATTGTTAGACTCAACGGATCCTCCGGCTTGATTGTAACCGCCAGCGATATTACTTCCTACTGTACTGTTTTCTACCGTGACGTTATTCCCGTCGGTAAAACCTCCTGTTCCGCCTTCAATATAACCACCGCCTACATAGCCGTCTACTTCGCTGGTTTTAACCAAAACCTCATTCCCAAGAGCATCTCCACCCCCTTGATTAGCCGCTCCAAGAACATGACCTTTATAGCTCTTACTATCATCCTTCTTTATTTTGGCATCCGAAATAGTTACAGAGTTATCGTTCGCCCCTGGTCTTTCTCCGGAGCTAGAGAACATAGAGGACATAGAGCGAGCACCTACTACCCGGCCAGTAATTTCACCACCATTAATGACAACGTGATTATTCGATAGCAGAGATACTTCTTCTCCATACCAATCCAGCCCCCCTGCAACGAAACCGACAACTTTCGTATTCGTGAGATTCACCCGATTATTCTGAACTTGACCTTTACCTAGGTGAACACCGCCAGCAATGTACTCTGCGACGATGCTACTGTCCAAAAGAGTGACGTTATTTATCTCAGCCTTACCAATGCCGCCTTTGTCTATAAGGCCGCCAACTACATAATGCCCAACCACATTGAACCCGTCGGAGCCAACTTTCGGATCTTTTAAAGTTACATTGGAGAGTGTTACTGTATTACGAGTGGCATGTGTTTCAATAATACTGCCGTCAGAGTCGGTTCTTCCGTGTCCCTGGTTATATCCACCAACAATATATGTTTTAACATTTGCATTGTTGATTGTTACTTTATTGTCATTGGTACTTCCGGCACCAGAGGATAAAACATTTCCATTGGAATCTAATTTGGCCCCTAAGAGCCCGCCAAAAACTCTAGAACCAATCTCAATCGGGTTGTTTTCTGAATGTATATAGACAGTATTATGGCTCGATCCCGTTTTTCCCGATGCGTCCGAAGAGCCTCCCCCGATATAGTCTCCCACAGAAAGACTGCTGTTATTGGTAATTATTATTTCAACAGTATTATAATCCGTCGACCCATCACCACTTCCCCAAATATAACCTCCGACTACATAACCAGAGATATCGATATTGGTAGAATTAACTGAAGATGATGCATTTATAGAGACTGTATTGGAGCTTGAATTGGCGCATCCTGCGCTTTGGTTAAAACCCCCGGCAACATAACCGGTTACAGTAAGCTCTCCGCCAGTATTAGTTAGTTCAACCCGGTTTTTATTGGCGTCCCAGTAGAGTCCTTTTTGAGCATCCGTTCCAACATCTCCTATATTTCCCCCAACAACGTAAGTATTGATCTCTGTTTTTTTGTTATTCTCAGTGATCACCTTAATAAAGTTGGAATTAGCACCATTACTAAATTTATCTTCTTGGGTCGGCTTCTCCGCGCTACCGATTCCTGTGTAATTTCCTCCAGCAACCCCTGACCCTTTGATTATAGAATTCGTCACCGTAACGATATTAGAACTTGCTGTTCCAGCCGCGAATAATGAATTAACATATCCACCGTAAAGATATCCGCCAACATTTGTATCGGTAACCGTAACCGTATTGCTATTAGTTGAACCCGATCCTGTAGTATGTCCGCCGATGACAAATCCCTTCACCTCCGATCCATCTTTAAGAATAACGCCATTTTGTGTTACGTCACCCATTCCCATATGGTAACCACCAACTACACCATCTCCGTTTACTGTGGTTTCCGAAAGTGTTACTTGATTGTTAAGGATGTTGCCGCTCCCAGTAGGCTTATAGATATAGCCCCCATAAATATACCCAGCAACATTTGTATTTTCCGCTTCGACCGAATTAAGAACCTCGTTTCCTTGTCCTTCTTCTTGAAGCGCCCCTACTACAAACCCGGAAACGGAGGAACCTATCAAAGAAACTGAATTGCTTTCTGCCGTGCCTTTTCCCAACCAAACATGGGTTCCGTAAACATTACTCTCTGCGGTGATGTTCTTCAGTTCAACAGTATTATCCTGTGCGTCGTGCTCTCCAGTCCCGTACACGTAACCTCCTTTGATGTAACTGGATACGATTACGGAACTTAAATTGCCTTTTTCCAAATTGACTGAATTATGAACTGCGTCAGCCTTGTTCTTGTCGTTTGAGACTGAAACATAACCTCCGAAAATTTCTGGTTTGATCCTGGCTTCAGAGATTCCATCTTTCCAATTGCAAGTTATCTTCTTGCCCTCTACCGTCTCTTCGGAATAACCTCCCCATATTGCCCAAGGCCCATCGACAGAGCCCGTTATAACACCAGTGTCAGAGTTGAAATTAGATTCCGCCTCTCTATTTACCCCCCCCCTCCTCCGAATTTAGGGATGCCCTACTATTATTGGTATCGGTACTGCCTAATTCGACCTCCGCAGCTTCGCCTGTCAGAGGAAAGCAGACAGATGAAACTGCCATTAAACAAAAAGGCAATATAGACAAGAATGGCAACTGATTATTTTTTAATGATGTTTTCATTTTCTTTTTCTCCTTGCGATCCCATTTTTTCTTAGGATTTCTACGGGACAATTAACTTCATTCTAAGATTTTTTTCATCAGAGTTTTAGTCTAACGCTCACTATTAATTCAAATCCTAATAATCTCTGTGGAAATTTTCAATACTTGCCACCCCTATCCCTCGCCGGAACTCGCCTGCCATTCAAACCATTAATAGCTTTGCAACACCGATGGAATTTCATAAAGAATTAATTTGTTAGGTCCAAATAAACAAGCCTAAGGGGAAGAAACTATCATCATTTCCATAGTATCGGTTAAAGCCAGACTCTGCGCCAAGTTACAAGCCGCAGAGAATGACACAGTGATTGGGGAATAAGTCTAGAGATTAGTGGCTTAGTAAGTGAAGTTTCTTGACTTAAAAACGCCAATACAGGACTATTAAACGCTAAAGAAGACTAAACTCTGGAGTTTTCTGTTCTATCTACCTTATAACTCCATTCGATTACGCTTCATCAGGATCCAATTTAGATAAGTTTAAAATCATTGAATAAATCGAAGAAATGGCGGAGATATTTGAATCTTTCGTCATTGCGTAAAATCTCCCAGGAGAAAGGTCCTTCAATGTTCGGCAAAGACGTTGAGAAAAAAGAAAATCGAGGAGCAGTCATGTGCTTCCTCGTAGCGGTCTATACGATTACGAGTATCGTTTTTCTGCTTCAGGTCAATCAATACACACAAGATATTTACGATTTTCCGTACCTCGTCTCTTCTCAAGCACGAATCATGAAAAGCAGGCTTTATGACTTCCGAAGTCTGACACCTGTTCTTTTTTCTTCGAAGGATCTCAACTCAGCCCAGCTGGAAAGCGCACTAAAGACGCAGGAAGCTCTCCAGCAGCAAAGCATTACGATTATCGAAGATCGCTATCGCGGCAGCCCGGAGGAACTGCAGGAATTAAAAGATGCATTGAAAAATATCGGTCAGCGCCGACGCGAGCTCGTGGAACTCACTCGCGAAGATCCCACCGTCGAAAACGTCATTAAACGCTATAACCAAATCGTAGAACCTGCATTTATTCATTTTGACGATATTCTTGATCGGATCGCATCTAACGCTGATCAGCGAGGCAGCGACATCAACGATAAATCCGATCGGAACATTTATGGGTTTGTGATCGGGACGATCATCATGGGCATCCTGCTCCTTTGGTTTATTTATACCGGCTCGAAAGACCTAAACCGTGCATATGTCAAAGGGCTCAAGCGAGATAAATTACTTAAATTGCTTTATGCCAACGTTGATGATGTTTTTATTATCTTCAACGAGAAAAAAGAACCCGAATACGTAAGCGACAACAGCCTTCGAATTTTGGGCTTCGATCCGGACGCAATTACGAATAACAAAGAAGAACTTTTGAACCGTTTCTACGATGAGGATAGAAATTGGCTCAGAAATATCTTGAATGACCGAACCATCATTAAAACTGCGACGCGAAATATTGAGCTTAAGGGCAGCAGCCAGACCTTCCAGTTAAGCGTCTATCCAGTTCGCCAAGGGCTGATTGATTGGACGGTAGTTTCATTATTTGATGAAACAGAACAAATTGCATACCAAAGAAACTTGGCCGATGCTTTGACAACGGCTAAGAATGCAAGTCAAGCAAAAAGCGACTTCCTCTCTCATATGTCGCATGAAATCCGAACGCCGATGAATGCCATCATCGGTATGACAACAATTGCTTTATCTCGAATTAGCGACAAACAAAAAGTTGAAGACTGCCTGAAGAAAACGCTTCTCGCCTCCCGCCACCTGCTGGGTCTCATCAATGACATCCTGGACATGTCCAAGATTGAGAGCAATAAGCTTGCACTATCTTATGAAAAATTCGATCTTCAGGAAACCGTCCACAGCATCTACAACCTGATTGAGCCTCAGGCAAAAGAAAAAGGCGTCAGCTTCGAAATCGTTACCAACGACGTCAATCAGGAATGCCTGGTCGGCGACCAGCTGCGCGTTAATCAGGTGTTTATTAACGTCATAGCCAATGCCGTTAAATTCACGCCTCGCGGAGGCAAGGTCACAATGAAGCTCTCGGAAAAGCAGACAAGTCCTGAGCATATTCATTTGCGCTGCATTATCAGTGATAACGGTATTGGCATGAAGAAAGACTTCTTGAGCCGCGTATTCCTGCCATTCGAACAAGAAACCGCAGAGATTGCTCAACATTTCGGGGGTACCGGTCTTGGTCTTGCCATTACCCATAACCTGGTCAATTTGATGGGCGGAAACATCGATGTCCAAAGTGAAGAAGGAAAAGGCAGCACGTTTACGATTGACCTTCCCTTCGGCATTTCCAAGGACTCTGCTAAACATTCGGAAAGCCTGCTTGAACTTCGTGCCCTTGTGATTGATGATGACAAAGATACGTGCGAACACGCCTGCGTCCTTCTGGATCAATTAGGACAAAAGACCGAATACGCATTAAGCGGCAAGAAAGGCATAGAAAAAATTAAGCAGGCCATGCAGGACAATGATCCGTTCGACATCTGCTTCCTGGATTGGAAGATGCCGGAAATGGACGGCGAAGCAACCGCCCGAGAAATTCGTAAGATCGTGGGACCTGAAACCCTCATCATCATTATCAGCGCTTACGACTGGTCTCCGATCGAAGGCCGAGCCAAAGAAATCGGTATTAATGGATTTATTGCCAAGCCCTTCTTCAGTTCTTCCTTCTATAACTGGCTGTCCGACCCGAGCATTAAAGAAAACAAGGGCAGAGACAAGGACATTGTCGTTCAAGAAAACACCAAGAAGAAAAGAGTCCTCTTGGCTGAAGACAATGAATTTAATGCTGAAGTTGCTCAGGACTTCTTAGGCATGGCTGGCTACACTGCAGAAGTTGTCGGTGACGGCGCACAAGCTGTCAAGGCATTCGAAACCCATGAACCCGGTTATTACTCTATGATTTTTATGGATATCCAAATGCCGGTGATGAACGGTTTGGAAGCCGCCCAAATGATTCGCTCTCTCTTAAGAGAAGACGCACACACCATTCCGATTGTTGCAATGACGGCAAACGCCTTCTCCGAAGACGTTTCCAAGTCGCTCAATGCCGGAATGAACGACCACATCTCCAAGCCGATTGACCTTAAGAAGCTTCATGCTGTCTTAGGAAAGTATGGCGACAGAAACGAGAAAACGGCTAACGAATAAGACGCTAATGCGCATTATTTAAATTCTCGGCGGTCTGCAATGACCGCCGAAATTCTTTATTGCGCCCAAAACGCAAATTTCCATACAGCAAAAGTCCTACGACTCGCATTCCCAAGCCCTCACATATCTCAAAGGATGCCGGCCTCCTTTTAATCCGCCCACTAAGAAAACGTCGAGAGCCCCAATAATTGAAGCTCTCGACGCAGGTGTGGTTTGAGGCCGCTCTCTTAAGCGGCATCTGTCGGTTGGTTTTTATGCAGGAAGAAGTTTTTTAACGGTCTTCTTGTAGATCTCATAACAGTTCTTGACCTGATACGGATATCCGTACTCATTGTCTCCGTGCATATTTCCGCCGGAAGGTCCGAACGTGACAACAGGAATTCCGCAGGAAACTGCCAGAATATTAGAGTCGCAAACCGACGGGTCATAATCAATCAGAAGATCTTCGCCGGTGACTTCCTTGAAACTTTCCTGAAGTTTGACAACAAGTTCATGATCTTCAGGAACAGCAAAAGACTTCATGTAGGGGCTGTTGCGCGGTTTCAAATGGATATCAACTTTGTCTGCCAAGCCGAGTTTTTCTGCAGCCTCCTGCATCTGACGGATGCACATCGCTTCATCTTCTCCCGGAACAACATAGCGGTCCACAAACATGTAGCAGCTGTCTGGAACAACCAGAGCACCGGAATTGCCGCCTGCTAAGTAACGGACGCACCATGTGCCGTGATGAAGTTTGGGATGCGAGAGTGTCGGGAGTGCTTCAATCGCAGCGGCCAAGCGACCGGCAGAAATCAAAGCGTTTTCTCCGACTTCCGGGTAACGACTGGCGTGCCCTGCCTTGCCTTTAACCGTGATTTCGAAGCTGAAACGACCTCGGAAGCCCACAGCCACATTGTTGTAGCGGCACTCCGCCATGATGGCGTAATCCGCATGAACCACGTCTTCGTCAACAAGCTGATAGGTTCCTTTGCTTAATCCTTCTTCATCGGCGACAAAGCAAACCAAGATCTTTCCGGAAAACTCATCTTTGTGCTGAGCAAAGTACTCAACTGTCGAAAGGACTGCGGCGTCTCCGCCTTTCATGTCCATCGAGCCGCGGCCGTAGACTTTTCCGTCAATTTCGGTTGGCATAAAGGGATTGGTTTTCCAGTTCTTTAAGTTCACGTCAACAGTGTCAATGTGGCCGATAAGAAGCATGGTTTTGCCGGGCTTGCCGCTATCGAGTACTGTCCAAACAGAAGGACGCTGTCTGTCGGTATCTTCCGGGAAATAGCTGTAGTGAGGCTCCAGCCCCATGGAGCGCAGAACTTCGGCAACATAGTCTGCTGCTCCGACTTCGTGACCGGATACGGAATCAATGGAAATCAAGTCATACCAGCGCTGAAAAAGTTTTTCCATGATTTACTCCTTGGCAAGCTGGCCGTTAAAGCGGCCGCCTTCTTCCTGTTCAACCGTTTCTTCTTCGAGTTTTGCCATACCGATGCCGGTCAGTGCATAAACCGCGGACAGGATGATGGAGAGCCAAAGCATCGGAGCAAATGCAAAGAAAGCAATGTTGGCAACACCTAACGTGGAAGCTGTGTAAGAGCCCGTAGTAGACCACGGAACCAACGGTGCAAGACCGGTGCCGGTATCGAGCATCATACGCATCAGGTTCTTACGCTGCAGACCGTATTTGGGGAACATGTCCTTTGTCATGGAACCGACAACCGGATAGCTGACGTAGTAAGCGCCGGTGATCATGAAGAAGAGTGTGTGCAGACACATGACGCAGAAGGCCATGACGCGGCTGTTGCGGGCAAATTTTCTGACGTAGTCCAGTAAAACATCTGCAACGCCCGCGGTTCTCAAAGGAGCACCGAAAATAGCCGCTGTCATTAATAAGCCGATCGTACTTAACATGCTGGTGAAACCGCCGCGGTTGAGCATCTTGTCAACGAAAGCAGAATCCGTGTGGATGCTAAAGCCGCTGTACATGTAGTTCATCATATTCTTGAGACTTACATCTTGAAGGAACATACCTAAAAATGCGGCAACGGCAATACCGGCAACGAATGTCGGAATGGTCGGCTTCTTCCAAGCGATCAGGCCGATTACGACAAACACCGGAAGCAGACTGATCGGATTGAGATTAAAGCTCTTCTCAATCGTTCTTAAAATTTCAACGTAAGTTGTGCTTTCAGCTGCAGAGCCGCCGCTGAATTCCAGACCGTAAACAAAGAAGAAAGCTAAACTGATCAGATAAGCCGGACCTGTGGAAATCAGAGCATGTTTAATGCCTTCCATTAACGGTGTATCCGTCACGGTGGCAGTGATCACGGGAGAGTCGCTTAAGGGAGAAATCTTATCGCCGAAGAAAGCACCCACGCAGACTGCACCGGCGGCTGCCTCAACGGGAATACCAAGTCCTTCGCCCACGCCCATGCATGCAACGCCGACTGTAGCCAGCGTGCCCCAAGAGGTTCCTGCTAAAGTACTCATTAACGTGCAGAGAATACAGGCAACCGGGAGGAACAAGGCCGGAGTGATCACCTGCATACCGTAGTAGACCATGACCGGAATCGTCCCGGAGGCCATCCAAGAGCCGATGAGAATACCGACGGACAAAAGAATCAGCATTGCAACAAGCATCGAAGCGATGGTATCTTTGATGCCTTTTTGAACGCTGTCATAAGAAATACCGAAGGCACAAGCCATTAAGCACATAATGGCGCCGTCAACGGCAAGAACGATACGGGCATTAACCTTTAAAGCCATCAATCCGAAAAAGATTATGGCAATACCTACAGCAAGCATGGTCATAGCCTGCCACGGTGCTAAGCGGGAACTTGAGTTGGTTTGAGACATTTCGTCCTCTTGATATTGTTATGTTTCATTCCGGAGCTCCTCGAGCATCCGGACCTTAAAGGGAATATCAAAAGGAATAAGGTTCGAGACCTCGGGTAGCGCTCCACTGTTCAGTGACAGTCCGCCGAATGTTTTTCGACGGCCCAGGTCCGATCAATTTAGGAGAGATCGATCGGCCTTCGGCAAACTTTCCTTTTGCTGCCTCCCGATTCTCCTTTAAAGGAAGCAACTACTTATAAAGTCTGCACCTCTACCTGATCCCTTAATCTTAGAACTTCAGGTGCTCTCTTGGCATACATTTAGATACAAAGCACCTTATCGTTTTCCCGAGAATCGACTTTCGTTAATGAGCAGTCTGACAAATGAAAACGACTCCTCAAGTGCATTTTTCTAACATTTATCTAACATTCGATTTGTTAGATTAGATGGAAATTTGTTAGAAAAGCGTGTTAGAAAAAATTCCGCCGTACCACTGCTGATTCGGCGGAATTCGTTTTTATTCAAGAAATTACCTATTATGTATCATTCCCAAGCCGGAACTACTGCACCTTTAAATTCTTCCTTAATGAATTTAGCTACTTCCGGAGATTGGAATGCCTTCACAAACTTCTGGACGTCTGCATTATTAGCATTGTTTTCTCTTGCAGCAATAATGATCAGCGCATAAGGTGCTTCTTTAGATTCGTAGTAGAAGCCGTCTTTTTCCGGAGAAAGACCTGCGCTGATAACGTAATTCATCGGAATCGTAGCAATGTCGACGTCGGACAAACTCCTCGGCAGCTGAGCGGCTTCGAGTTCTTTAAATTTCAGATGCTTCGGATTGTCGATGATGTCGGCAACCGTAATTGCAGAGCCGTCTTTTCCAGGCTGCAATTTAATTAAACCGGCTTTTTCAATTAACTGAAGTCCGCGGCCTTCGTTGCTCGGGTCATTCGGGATCGCAAACGTTGCGCCGTCAGGAATGTCCTTCAGACTGTGAATATTTTTTGAATAAAAACCCATCGGCTGAACAACAGCTACACCGATATTTTTGAGGTGTGTCCCCTGCTGCTTGTTGAAATTGTTGAGGAACGGCTCGTGCTGATAAATTGCGATATCTAAAGAACCCTCTTCCAAGCTCTTGTTCGGGGAAATGTAGTCCGTAAATTCAATGACCTTAACGTTTAAGCCTTGTTTCTTAGCTACTTCTGCGGCCTTTTGAACATTCGCTGCGTGAGGGCCTGCGGTCGCACCGACTTTAAGTTCGGCGGTCTTTTTATCGCCGCATCCGGAAAGAAGGAGAGGAACGGCAATCACTGCTGCGGCAGCCAGTTTTAAAAATTGGAAACGTTGCATGCTTTTCACCTATTACAAAGTTAGTTGTTTAATTTTGTCGGGACTTGAAAAGCGGGCGGTTTTTGGATGTACCTTCACTCTGCTTACTCTTATCCCGAGTTAAAGATGGATTTTGGGAAAGACAAATAGAGAAGTCAGTAAGACATTCCTTAGCGGAAAGTCAGACTCACATTCGGCACATTCGATTGGACAGCACAAGGCATTCGCTGTGAAGCGAAGCTTTAACGGTGTGGTTCAATGTGCTGTTCATTTTCAAAGTTTCAATGAAGACCGAATGGTTTCATTTTATGGACAAAAAAGAAGTAAAAACGGAAACGCGAATACGATTTTTAAATAGCAACTCTGTATTGCTTAAACACTAGCCATCTTAAAAGAAAGCCAATTTATCAACAGGGCCCGTAAAACACCGTCATTCATGACGATGATATAAGGGCCTCACAAATTCGCGGTTCGGCATATTTTGATACCTAATTTGTCGGTGGAAATAGAGGGCCCATCACGGCTGATTTCGGAATAAGAGAAACGGAACCAAAGATATTTCTCCCCAAAATTTGTTTCGGATTTTACCGTATC
>ERZ838577.2900-NODE-2900-length-17674-cov-13.665475_pt1 | contig 17674 bp, 19 predicted proteins | sample MGYA00519682_ERZ838577 | MGnify/ENA primary metagenome ERZ838577 (study PRJEB31850, sample SAMEA3708838) | human gut metagenome | biome: human gut; feature: human-associated habitat; material: faeces | place: China | collected 2014 ...
TTTCCGGTTGCCCCACAGGGGCGAGGAAATGGCACATTTCTTATTTTTGCCATGCTTTTGCATGGCAAAAATAACGGTCACACAATCCCAACGGACTGTGTGACCGTATTTATATCAGTTGTTTTACCTACGCTGCTGCGTCAACTTTTTATTGGCGCTGTTCCTTGATAGCTGCCTGTGTCGCCCTTATGTATGGCAGGGGAACATTCCCCTGCTACGCTGATTTTGGCTGTGCTTTTTCTTTTTCCTCCCACCGTGCAATGCAGCGGATCGTCGGGATTGCCACTAAAGCGGAGATACCAATCAAAGCCGTCCTTTGAAGCAACAATTTTAACAACAAAGGCTTCAATTACACTTTCCGGAACATCCTTGTCATCCCAATTTGTGTACTGCTCCAACGCATATTGCAGAACGGTCAGTTTTTCAGCATAGTCTTCAATTTGAATTTCAGGCTCCTGTTTGCTTTCGAGTTCCTTGATTTCTGAATCCAGCTTCTGCATCGTCAATTCAAGCTCGGATGTTTTCTTTTTGAACAGTTCTTTGCTGATTTCGCCTTCTGCCCGCATTTCAATAAAGTTATCGAGCTTGGTATTCAGCTTTTCAAGCTCTGCTCTTTTGCATCGCAGAGTTTCTGTATGATCTTCTCGGCTTTCGGTGTCGCCTATATGCGCTTCAAGCATAGAATTTGCCAATGCCAAAACCTTATCTTTTTCGGTGAGATAATTCCTGAATATATAATTTGCCATCATCTGTAGCCGCCATTCGGGTATCATCGGAGTTTGGCATATTCCATCCAGTGAAAGTCCGCGCTTTTTCCGACTTTCATAGGAGCCGGTATGAACAGAGCTGTAGCACTGGTATGCGGCATTTGCCACTCTGTCTTTTCTATCCCAAACCCGCATACTGAATTTGTGCCCACACTCACAAATAAGAAGCTTTCCCCATACGGTAGTGCGTGGCCTTTTGCCGGTCGCCTTTCTTCCTGTGTCAAGGTTTTTGCATTTGCTTCTTTTGCTTTCCATAATAATTTGCACCCTTTCATAATCTGCCACCGACACCAATGCTTCGTGCGATCCCTGTACCTTTGTAAATTCAATTTCACCGTAATTTTTGACCTTCTTCTGCGTCAGATAATCCGGTGTATATTCCTTATGGTATGTGATGATACCGCAATAAAAGGAATTTTTGAGAATATGAGAAATGACCGTGCAATACCACCTGTCGAGTCCCGCAGAGGTCTTTCGACCTCTGCGTTCCAGCTCGTCCTTGATCTGCATAAGTCCCATTCCGTCAAGGTACATCGCATATATCATTTTTACCGTTTTGGCTTGCTCAGGATCTACCGTCCACTCAACTTCCTTTTTGTTATCATCTACGATTTTAGCCACCCGCTTATAGCCCAGAATATTACCATTACCGTAGATGACACCGTTGTTCATAGAGGTCTGCTGACCGCTTTTTACACGGACAGAGGTTTTACGGCTCTCGTCCTGCGCCAAGGTTGCCATAATGGTGAGCCGCAGCTCGCCGTCCCCGTCAAAAGTCTTTATATTATCATTGATAAAGAACACCTCAACGCCGAGCGACTTCAACTGTCGGGTGTATTGCAAGGTGTCAACCGTATTCCTCGCAAAGCGTGACACCTCACGGGTGATAATCATATCAAATTGCTTTTTCTTCGCATCTGCAATCATTTTCATAAACTGCGGACGCTTCGCCGCCGAAGTTCCCGTTATGCCTTCATCGACATACTGGCCGACCAAAGTCCATTCCGGTCTTGCGGCAAGGATTGGCTTGTACCAATCCATCTGATTTTCAAGAGCTGAAATCTGCGCTTCGTGCTCGGTTGAAACACGAGCATAAATTACCACTCGCTTTTTTACAAAATCAGAATTGATCATGCTGTCGCATCCTCCTTTTTATTTGAATTTCCGATGACGAAAGCCGTAACATCAACAATGTCTGCATATTCATTCAGTATATTTCGGTACATAAAATTCGGTATTTTACCGTCCTTATAAAGCTGCTCTATGAGCTTTAAGGCGGCAAAACAATAGTCCGGATTTTTGCTCATTTCAATTTTATTCATTGTATGCCTCCTTTACAAATGTGCGAATTATCTCGCATCTCGCTGCCTGCGCAGATATTTTCGGTAATGCTCGCAGGCTTTGAGGACAAAGTCCTCAAGCTGCTGTGGATTGGCGTTCGGCGCAAATTTCCGCAGTTTTTCGGTGGGTATCTTCACGGTTTCCCGTTGATTGGCTTTTTCTTCCGACATAATGGTTTGAATGGCTGCCTTGGTCAGTGTCCCTTCACGGTCGGCCTTATGCATTCGCCAAGCCTGCGAATAGGACGGGGTACAATCGTTCATTTCGCACTGTTCCAACACATTCCGCTGACTTTGCTCGTCGAGAAAGGAGAGCTCCACGCCGACGGACAGCGCCATTCTGTTTTCGTCCATAAATTCAAGCAGTTCCGGGATGAGATGTGTCAGGCGGATATATCTTTGAATTTGTCTTGCACTGTCATTGGCCTTTTCCGCAATCTGTTCATCGGTGCACAGCTTCGTGCCAAGTTGGCACGAAGTACCTTGATGTTTCATAGCCTCATATTTCATCTTGTATGCAAAGGCTTTTTCAGATGGCAGAATATGCTCCCGATGCAGGTTGCTGTCCACCACAGCAATGGCAGCAGAATCCCGGTCAAGGGCATAAATTAAGGCAGGGACCTCGGTGATCCCTGCCTTTTGTGCGGCGTGCAAGCGGCGGTGACCGCTGATCACTTCATATTTATCGGTGTTTTCTATGGGGCGGACGATTAACGGCGAAAGAATTCCTTGCGTCTGTATGCTTTCAATCAGCGTGTTCATCTCGGCATCGTCCTTAACCTTGAACGGGTGTCCGGTAAAGGGATGCAATTTTTCTACCGGAATTGCCACCGGCTTTTTCATCGTATTTTTCATTTTATCTACCTCTTTCTTTGTATCTTGCACGGGCTCTTCTCTCCAGCTCGTGCTCTTGTTTTAACAGTTCGTACAGGTGCGGAGATTTCTCTAAAATCCGTTCCGCACGGCGAAGCCTTTCACGAACAGGCTTTATTTGTTTGCTGATAGCTTTACGGCGCTCCTTATTTTCGGTTTGTTCCTCCGGCGATTTTGGCCGGCGGATACGGTTGCTGATATTGCTGCGCTCACGCTCCGAATCGGATAGTTGTGCTTTGTTCTCATTGATGTTTTCTTGCAAATCGGCTACGGAGTGAATGCCATTTTCTTTGAGAAAATGGTAATCTGCCACAAGCTCTTTCAAATCCTTTTCCGCCGCCCTTAAATCCGGCGACAGCAGCATTACATCGGCAAGCTCGGTGACGATTTGGATCACCGTTATGACAAGATAAAACACCGTATCCACCAAAACGGTGGCGGTGTCGTAACTGTGGTCAATGGCAAAATCCAGCTTTCGAAGTTCATCCTCTATCGGAAACCGTTTTGGCTTATACGGCGGCTTGTATTCCAAGGTGAACAGGTGATAGCGGTTTTCTGCATTTTGGCGGAGCTGTTCGTTGACGATATCTTTCGTAAAGCCGATGCTTTTGAGTCGGATGGCTCGCTCCCAGTGCTTTGCTTTTACCGAAAAACGCACCGGATCAAGGGCGTAGCCCAGCGCATAAAGCTGGCTTTCAAATTCTCTCGGGTTGGTTGCGAAAGACAGGCAATATTCCACATCTTCACGCAGATAGTCCCGATGTGTTTTTCTGCCTGCTTTATGCACCCAATATTCCTTTTTCTTGCCCTTGCTGTAAAATTCGCTGTTTTCCAAGACAGATAAACCGTGCTCCCGGCAGATTTGGTCAGACACTCTCCGCAGCTCCTTGTGGTCACCGATTTTGTTTTTGAATTTCGCTCCATCCTTGAAGGACACGGGGTTCACAACAAAGTGGCAATGCACATTGTCTGTATTCAGGTGGACGGTGACGAGCACCTGATACCGGTCGCCCCACATTTGCCGCGCGGTTTCTTTGCCAATTGCAAACGCCTGCTCCGGCGTAACCTCGCCCTCCTTGAAACTCTGAATACCGTGGTAGCCGACGACCCTTCCCCGCAGGCCGAATCGCCGCTGGACGGCGATCATCTCGGCATAGGCGTTCTGCGCCGAGCAGTTGATGCCGCCGACGAATACCTGACGGTCGGTCTTGTTGTCGTTTTCTGCATAGCGCAGGGCGGCGTACAAATCCTTGTCCAGATACTCCGGGGCGGTGGTTTTATCTGGATTGTCGGCGTAATCCAGCGTGGCCTTCAGATTTTTGAACACAGGCCAAAAACCAGTTACCGCCATACCGCATCACCCCTTTCCCGGCAGCAGGAATGCTGCTGTGATTTGCTTCAGCACCGTATAAATTCCCTCGTCAAGTTCCGGTGAACTCGCTTTATCCGCAAGCTCGTCCAGCTTTTCAAGGCAAACAAAAAGAGCGTCGGGCGGAATGCCTTTCGGCTCGTACCCCAACGCTCTTTGCTTGACATATTCTGTTGTTGAAAGCCCGCATTTGCGGGCTTTGCTTTGAATTTTTTCCTTTTCCTTTGCCGTGACCCGCACAGATTCGTATATCCTTCCCCATACACATCGCTCCTTTCCGGGGGATTGGGGGCGGCAGCCCCCAAAGGGTAAAGCCGCCTTACCGGGCGGCTTCTGATTGGGACTTTGGCACACAAAGTCCCTGCTTGCTATACTGTGAGACACCATTTCTCCTTTCCGTTTTTCGGGCAGCAAAAAAGCAGCGGGGGATGACCCAGCGGCTCGATGACTGCCTCCTGTATATTGAATGGGGGAAATGGCGAAAAAAGGCATGGATTCAGCAACACGGCAAAAACAGTGACCGCAACATTATGAAAAGCCTTGAAAACAGAGACTTTTTCTGATATAGTTATATAGAACGAATGTTCTAATTACGGCGTTCAGAAAAAATATTTCTTGAAAAAAGTAAAAAAAGATTCTGTCCTGCTTATGGGACAGAATCTTTGATAGAATTCAGAAAGAAGAGGGAGCGTATGAGCGATAGTCTGGGCCTTTTAACCGCCATCTACCGGGATGGGCGGGTGTACATCGGCGGCAAGAGCTATGCGGCGGGGACCTTTGCGGTACATCTGCTGAACCAGTACTACAAAAAGGATACCGCTGCCCGGATTGCCGTATTCCGGCAGCACAATTGGAATGTGCAGGAGCAGCTTGCCGCCGGATATCTGAACGAAACGGATTTTCTCAAGGCTGGGGAAGAAATTCTGGCGATTCTGAAAACCCTGCCGAAGCTGAAGCCCTTTTCCTCGCTGGACATTGCTGCAGAGAAGCAGCGCATCACGGAATTGTTCACGCAGGAAAATGCCGCTGCCATACAGGATTACTTCTGCCGAAGATCAACGGTTGCACAGCAGGATCAGGGGGCAATCAGCCTGGGAATCCTTCCGCCGGAATATGAAAAAACCTTTTTCGGAAAGTGTGAAACACTGTGTGCAACAGTCTTGCAAATCCTTCGTTTTTACGATTCCATCCCGGAGGATATGCGCAGAGCCTTTACGCAGCTCCGGCAATTTGTTTCCCGTTTGGACGAGGCAGAGCACTTCGATGAGCAGCACCTGCTGCCCCTTGCGACGGAGGTATTCGGGAAAGTGGCATTCCCCCTGAACACGGAATATATCGCCCTCCCAAAGCGGCGGAACAGCCGGATTCTCGTGACTGCCCGGAGGATGACCTTTGAAAGCTATTACAGCTTTGTACTGACTGACTTCTTTGAGGGGCTGCACTACGGGCACTACCCAAGGCGGTGTGAAATCTGCGGACAGTATTTTCTGATGCAAAGCGCCCGGCGGCAGAAATACTGCTCCTACGGTACCGCACCGGAGCTATACCATGGTGAGAAAATCTCCTGCCGCCGGTATGCCATCATTCAGGGCAAGGCGGAGCGAGCGAAGGATAATCCCCTGAAAGCTGCCTACGAAAAACGCTGCGCCGCCATCCGCTCCGAAAAGAGTCGGGGGACGATTTCGACGGAATTTGCAGCAGCGGCGCAGGCTATGGCAAAGCGCCGCTTGGAGCAGGCGGAGGAGGACGATGCCTACGCTGCAAAGGAATATTACAAGGACTTGGAGCGAGCGAAGCTTTACGCCGACACGGACAGAAAGATGAAATCATAAAAATGGAGGTGCGGCCGGTGACCGAAGAACTGAACGAAACTCGCAGAAAGCAGCAAGCACTTTTGGAGCGCCGGATGTACCACCTTGACCCTGCGCCGCCCAAGCTGCCGCCGCAGGAATATATCGAGCTATACCTTGCCGAAAAAGAGGGCAAGTATCTGTTGTGGTACTTGCACGACCGGGAGCCGATGCTGAACAAGCTAGCGCAGGATGCCTGCCAGCGCTACAGCATGGCAGAGCACTTTGCGGACATCAAACAGGCGGCGGTGTGCGGGATTTTAGCTGCCCTGCAAAAGTACGATCCGTCCATAGGCGTTCCGTTTGTCTCCTTTCAGAAACAGTACATTTCGGATACTATTGAGGACTACATCCGCACGGCGCAGAGCGGTATGGTTACCATGACGGCGGATACCTATCCGGTGATGAAGCGGATTATGGCCATCTATCATCGGAACAATGACGATTGCGGCAACGGCGGTATCCCCAAAATTGCCGATGAGGTCGAAATGGATGCCAAAACCGTGCAGCGGTATATTGCAATAGGCGCATTGAATGAGCGGCGGGCGGATTTCTGCCTGCAATACGATGAGGACGGTGATGAGACCGGCGAGGATGTGTCGATAGATGCCGCCTCCCGGCCGGACAAGTTGTACTTCCGGGAGGTGCTGTATGCCGCCTTGTATGAAGCCTACGACAGCCTCACCTACCGGGAGCAGCGCACGGTTGCCAAGCATTTGGGCTTCTGCGATACCTGCTGGTCCACGAAGAAGGCCGTGCTGATAAACGGTGAAATCGAGTACAGGCCCATAAAGCCAATGATCTTTGAAGAAATCTCTCACTCCGCCAGCCGCAAGTCAGATAAAGCCTCCGAGCGGACCTTCTATGCTGCTATGGAGAAAATGAGGAAGCATATCGAAACGGATGCTGACTATCGCTATATATTCGGATAAAGCAAAACAGCGCCGTGCTGCAAGGCAAAGATAATTTTCACCCACAGAGTGAATGCAGGGTGAATTTTCACTCCGCTGTATTGAATAATGTGAAAAAATGAGTATAATAGAGATAAACAACAACGGAGGTACAGTGTATGCAATATGAAAGCGAACACATTGAATATAAATCTCAGATGGTCGATGACATTTACAAGGAGGTCATCGCCTTTGCCAATACGGACGGCGGCGTGATCTACATCGGCATTGACGATCAGGGCCATGTGACCGGCATTGACAATATTGACGAGACATACACCTGCCTGACCAACGGCATCCGCGATGCCATCCACCCGGATGTGACCATGTTTGTGCGATATGTTCTTCAGGACAATAAGGTAATTCGGATTGAGGTTGGCGAAGGCAGCTACAAGCCCTACTATCTGAAAGCTAAGGGCATGAAGCCTGCCGGCGTGTATGTTCGTCAAGGTACATCCAGTGTCCAGGCCTCTCCGGAACAAATCCGCCAGATGATCAAGGAATCGGACGGTGACAATTTTGAGGATGACCGCTGCCTTGACCAGAACTTAACCTTTGAGGCGGCAAAGGCGGCTTTCCAGCAATACGGTGTTGAATTCTCGGTGGGAAAATATCGAGCTTTGGGTATTACCAAAAACGATGTTTTCACAAACCTGGCGTTGCTGCTCTCCGACCAGTGCCTGCATACCACCAAAATTGCCGTGTTTAACGATGAATCCTGCACGGAGTTCCGGGACAGCAAGGAGTTCTGCGGCTCGATCTTCAAGCAGTTTGAAAACGCGATCAACTATCTGGCGCTGTGCAACCGGACTGTGTCCACCATCAAGGGCGTTGTCCGCACGGATAGGCAGGACTATCCCGAGGAGGCCATCCGCGAAGCACTGCTCAACGCGCTGGTGCATCGGGATTACAGCTTCAGCGGCAGTATTATCATCAATGTAAACGACAGCAAAATGGAGTTCATTTCTCTGGGCGGACTCCTGCCCGGCCTTTCTACGGAGGACATCCGCATCGGCGTTTCTCAGCCGAGAAATAAGAAGCTGGCGGAGATCTTCCACCGCCTGCGCCTGATTGAAAGCTACGGCACCGGTATCCGCCGGATTTTTAAGCTCTATGAAAATTGTCCCGTGCGGCCCAGCATCGAGGCAACGGCCAATGCGTTCCGGATCGTACTGCCGAACATGAATACCTGTGGCAGCATTGCCGAGCGTATACCGGAAGCTGCCGAAAAAGCGCCTGTCACCGTCACGCCCCAGATGAAAACGGTGCTGGATTATTTGGCAGAGTACGGTGAAATGACGGATGAAGATCTGCAGGAGCTTCTGAATGTCAAAAAGACGCGAGCGTATCTGCTGGCCCGCCAGATGCATGAGAACGGGCTGATTGAGATCGTCGGCCGAGGGGCGGAGAAGAAATATAAATTAAAGTGACGGAGGAAGCAGAGTATATCCATCCGCAAAAAATTTGGTGAGGTGTATAGAAAATAAATGATTACCAAGAATGATGTACTTAATAGAATATCGAATTTTAACTGTATGATTGATGCAGAAAAATGAAGTTTTCCGGAATCCTTCCGAATGGCAGCATATACTAAAAGCGCCGCAGGTAAGTTAATCGCTTAACTGCGGTGCTTTAGTATTAGGCCTTCTCGGCCCATCCTGAGACTATAGTTTCGGATAACTGTGGCTTTGCAAATCAGGGCTGTCTTTCTGTCCGTACATTCGTCTTTCGTTGCCGCATTTTCTACAATGATCGGTGACAATTTTTGTTTTCATACTTTTCGAGTAAAATATCAGAAAAACTCGGAGGTAAATACGAATGAAAGGGCTAAGAATTACAACCAAAGATATTGCTGGATTCAGAGAGCATCTGATCTTGGAGGAACGGAGTGCGGCAACCATTCAAAAGTACATTCGGGATGTCAAAGCATTTACGGAGTACGCAAACGGAGCGGTCACAAAGGAAACTGTCATTGCCTACAAGAAACACTTGCAGGAGCATTACGCCGTGCGGAGCGTCAATTCCATGCTGGCGTCAATAAATAGCCTGCTTGCCTTTCTTGGTTGGCACGATTTGAGGGTAAAAGCCTTGAAGCTGCAGCAGCAGGTCTACTGCCCCGAAGAAAAGGAGCTGACGAAAGCGGAGTACACCCGACTTTGCCAAGCGGCGCAGCGCAGGCACAACGAACGGCTGAATCTCATCTTGCAGACCATTTGCGGTACCGGCATCCGGGTCAGCGAATTGCAATTCATCACCGTGGAAGCGGCCAAATGCGGTGAGGCGGTGGTGCGCTGCAAGGGTAAGACACGAGCCGTGTTTGTCGTGCGGGAACTGCGGAAAAAACTGCTCCGCTACGCAGCAGAGCAGAATATCCAAGGCGGTATGATTTTTGTGACCCGCACAGGCAAACCCATCAGCCGCACGAATATCTGGCGGGAGATGAAAGCACTGTGCGTCGAGGCAGATGTCAATCCGCAAAAGGTGTTCCCGCACAACCTGCGCCACCTGTTCGCCCGTGTGTTTTACGGAATCGAAAAGGATATTGCCAAGCTTGCGGATATTCTCGGCCATTCAAGCATTAACACCACAAGAATTTATATCATCTCCACCGGCACGGAACACCGTCAGCGTATGGAAAATATGCGGCTGATCATATGAAAAAAGCCACCGAAATCGGCGGCAGAAACATAATTCTCATTATGTTGTATTGAATTTCCTTGACGGATATAGCAAACGCAATTTACATATTGTGTTATAGCATAACGAGGACGGTTTGTAAAGCACTTTGATTGAGAAAAGTATGAAAAACTCATAATTGTCGGAAAGTGAACATGACAATAAAGCCTTTTCTCCTAATCTTTTTCGACAATTTTGAGAAGGCTTGCTTTGCTATACTCTTTTTTAACCTGTCATCTTTGTGGCAGGATTTTTTATTGCTCTACATACAACATAATGAGAATTATGTTGCTAAAATTCTGAGGAGAGATGTTACATGAAAGAATTTGAAGCTTTTCTTGCTAAAGCAATCAAACAAAAAAGCGACTTTGGTTCAGTTAATTTTTTGCCTATCAGTTATGATGACAGAGCAATTATTGACAAACTTAAAAAAGAGGGGCTTATTGACAATGTTCGATATATAGGTATGCAAGCAGTTGGATTTGATTTAACCTATGATGGTTTGCATCATTTCGATGAATAAGCTATCGAAAACGAATTAGGATAAATGCACCATCCTATATATCATTCTCGAGTATAAAAACCAAACAAGACAGAAGGCAATATATCTATCATTACCAACACCAAGCATAATCGGTATATACACAATGTGCGACAATTATTAAGCAACCATTGTGTGTCAAACAAGATTATATATTTTAGTATTTAACATTAATGGAGGGCAATTATGGGATTTAAGGAATTAACACTCAGACAAAATGAAAAGCTATTGATGTCTGGCTCGGCCAACAAATGGGAAACTTTTGGAAGCAAAGGCGGGAAACTGTTTTTGACAGATCAAAGAATCGTTTTCCAAGCACATGGTTTTAACTTTGGTTCTAAATTTGATGAATATCAGCTTTCTGATATTCAAACGCAAGGCAATACCGTCAACATAAAAACAACAACAAATTTGATTTCTTTTAATATCACATTTTATACAAAGTACGGTGAGGAACTTTCCTTTGTTGTAACAAGAAGCCAGAAAAACGAATGGATTCGACAGATAACTGAAGCCGTGACCTCTTTAGCTCGTTCTCGAATTTCTTTTCCAGCCAATATTCCGGAAGAGGACAAGGAGAATATATCGGCTCAAATCAAAGTAATTCAGTGTCAAGGGTGCGGTGCTTTTGTAATTACGACCGCTGGGAATGCGGCAAAATGTGATTATTGCGGAAGGCCTACCGTTGGATAAGGAGCGATTTGTATGGGACTCATAAAAGCTCTCGTTAATTCTGTAGGCGGTTCTCTTGGAGATCAATGGAAAGAATATTTTTATTGTGATAGCTTAGCTCAAAATGTTTTAATGTGCAAAGGTCAGAAACAGCAAACGCAACGAGGAACCAATTTCAGAGGCGAATCAAACATTATAAGCAATGGTAGTGTGATTGCGGTAAACGAAGGGCAGTGTGCCTTAATTGTTGAAGATGGAAAGATAGTTGAATTAACTTGCGAACCAGGTAGATTTATCTATGACGCTTCAACTGAACCTTCTATATTTGTAGGTAATTTCGGGCAATCATTGAAAGATACTTTTAAACAAATTGGTAAGCGTTTTACCTTTGGCGGTAGCACCGGAAAAGATCAACGTGTTTACTTTATAAATATCAAGCCGATAGAAAATAATCTTTTTGGTACGTATACACCAATACCGTTCAGATTTGTGGACAAAAGCATTGGTGCTGATATTGATTTGCACGTTCGTTGTAGAGGGCGATTTTCTTATACTATTGATAATCCGATAGTGTTTTACACAAGAATTGCCGCAAACATACAGGATTACTTTACTTCCAATCAGCTTCTTGACCAGTTACGCGCAGAGTTTGTTACTTATTTACAGGCTGCATTTGCTCCAATTTCTTCACATGGCGTTCGTCCAAGCGATCTATTGGGTGAAACCATCGAATTAGTCGATGAGATGAACAAGTTATTAGAAAAGAAATGGATTGATATGCGAGGTTTAAAAATATTCTCTATAGCATTTGAATCTATTTCTGTTCCGGATGATGAACAAAAAATTCTTACAAAGCTTCAAGAAACAAAGGTGTTTACAAATTCTCAGATGGCCGCGGCGAATTTTGCTCAGGCGCAGGCAGACGCTTTGCGAGCAGCTGCATCTAATGAAAATGCAGGAGCTTTTATGGCTTTTGCTGGTATGAATATGGCAAATGCAACTGGAAATATGATGGGTACTGGTGTAGGTGAGATTTCTCCACAGGTTGCCGATACCACCTCTGATTTTGAAACACGATTAAAAAAACTGGAAATGCTTAAAGGGAAAATTCCCGATGAGCTATATAACAAGAAAATGGAAGAATTACTTGCTAATATTTGATAAACAAACAATACTGTATGGGTAAATAATTATGTGCGAAACAATAGTCGGGGCGATCATTGGTGCGGTCGGGGCGCTTTTGGGTGTAGGCATTTCTTTTTTGATAGAGATTTGGCGTAACAAAAGAGAAAAAGAGCGCGTGGTTTTAGAGTTAAAAATAAATACATATGCCGATGCAATCAGGTATATATCTTTATGTTCAGGAATAGCCTTGTATGAAGATATGCCGGATCCTTCATCAAGCAAAATTGCAAGAGAATTATTAAATGAAGAAAGGGATTTATACGCTCATTTCCATCCGGTTTTCACAGCAATTGCGCCAAAAGAAAAAGTAGAAGCATTTAATGCATTAAGGAACGATGTTTCATCGAAGAAAATATCGCAAGAAGATGCCTATTTACAGGTAGTAGCCCTGTTGGATTTTAACATTAACAAATAATTTTAGAGGGTATGCGGCTCAATACTGCATACCCTCTATTCTTATATAAAAATAATTTCACGGATTACGATCTCAATAGCTCGATTTCGTATGCTGTTCATTCTGCCGACCCAAGCCATTTGGTCGGTGGCTTTCAGTTGCTCCGTTATGCCCTCCGCCGCAGCCATCTGACTTACCAATTGTTCGAATATTCCCTCAGCCTGCTGGTCAATGTCCGCAAGATAGCTGTTCAGCTTGCCGCTGGTCAGCAGGTTGGCATAGCATACACGATGATGTTTCTTGAGATACCGAAGATGCCGTTGACCCCATATCCCGATATGTGGCTGTTCTTTCTCCGGTAGTTTCAGACAAGGCAAGTAATAATCCCCCTGCAACTCGTACCACAGTCCGTTGTTTTCATCAAATTTGTACTTTTCCATAGTTCTTGACCTCCTTATGCCTACATTGTAGCAAAGGACAATCTCATTTACGAATGTGCGGACCGCAGAAAGCAAAAAACTCCCCGACTACATTTCTGTAATCGGGGAGTCGTTTCAGATATAAAGCCTTACTCGAATGTCGTTCCAGTTATACACACGGCGCTTGGTTGACAAGGAATACACATATTCCTTTGCATCGTCAATCGTCAGTGTAAATTCAGCGAACTGCAAGAAGCTGTGGCTTAGTTCCTGCCATCCTTGATAGCAGCCTGTGCAGAGTAGCCACGAAAAACGATTTTTTATTTTTAATTTCCTGTTTCAAAATATTAAAGAAAATAATCTCTTTAAAATGTACCGGGGGAATTTCCCCCTCGTCGCAGAATGCGACCGCCGCATTGGTTTTTCTGCCGTTTACCTTAACATCTGCCGTCTGTGTTCCCGTGCCGTCTAAATTCAGATACCACCTGTAATGAGTTTTGCTATAAGGCGTTACCTTTGCAACAAACTTCTGATAAATTTCACGGGGCAAGATCGGTTGTGAAAAATCAATCAGCTCATTCAGCGCCGCTTCAATTTTACCAAGCTCCAAACCCGCTTCGTCGTTTTCGGTCGGGCAATCGTCTTTTTCATATTCTGCGGTCAACTGTGAAATCTTTTTATCAATGTCTTCTTTCTTTTTCAAAAATTCCTCTTTTGTGATTTCGCCGTCGCTGCGCATATCCAAAAGAATATCTTTTTTGGATTTCAGTTTTTCGATATTTGCAAGCATAACCGATTTGTTTTGTTGAGGAGCTTTACTATCCGGTTTATAACATTCTTGAAGTATCTCGCAGGCAAGCTTTATATCTTCGGCTCTTGTCCGCCATACCTGCTCCATAATCATTTTGCCCATCATTTCTAGCTTCCAATCGGGTATTTCCGTCTGGTCGCAGTAGCCGGTATCGTCCAATCCTGCGTCACGCCGTTTTTGAGCGGAGCCGTTATTTAGCCTGTTATAGCACAGGTATCCGTATGACCAAGGTGCGTTGTTGTTTTTGTGCCAGCGATTTCTGCGGAAAGACGCTCCGCAACGGCATTTCAATTTGGTTGCCCACAGGTCTTTTGTTTCGTTTTTGCCGTGATTCGGTTGTTTCTTCTTGCCGTCGGTAGAAACGCCTATTGTTTTTGTTACTCTCCGTTGCTTGATTTCCTGACACCGATACCATTCTTCCTCGGTTATAATTGGCTCATAATCGCTTTTTACGAGCATATATGTGGAAAAATCGTTATTAAGTATTCGCTTTTGTTCAAGATAGTTGTTGCTATATGATTTTCCGTAAGCCTGATAACCCATATATGTAGGGTTATTAACAATTCTCGTAATTACGCACGGTGACCACTTTACCAAACCCGATGCGTTTTTTCGTCCAAGCCGGGTGAGCTCGTTCGCAATTTTGGAGGCGCCCATTTCGCCCTGTAAGTACATATCAAAAATCATTCGCACGGTTTCCGCCTGTTCGGGGTTTATCGTGTATGTGGATTTTGCTTTACGGTTATAACCCAAGATATTTCCTCTGCCGTACACCATACCTTGCTGTCGGCTGATATGCTGTCCGGCTTTTACACGCTCCGAGGTTTTGCGGCTTTCCTCTTGTGCAAGAGTTGCCATAATTGTCAGTCGCAGTTCGCCGTCTCCGTCCATTGTCCAAATATTATCCTCTACAAAATACACCTCAACGCCGATATTTTTCAGTTCTCTTGTGGTAACAAGGGTGTCAACGGTGTTTCTCGCAAATCGGCAGACCTCACGGGTTACAATCAAATCAAATTTTCCTTTCTTTGCATCCTCTATCATTTGCAGAAATGCCGGTCGCTTTTTCGCCTGCGTTCCCGTTATTCCTTCGTCGATATATTTGTTCAGGACCTCCCAGTTGGGGTGATATTTCGCTTGGTCATCGTACCATTCAATTTGATTTTCAAGAGCAGCCATCTGTGCTTCGTGTTCGGTGGACACACGGCCGTAAAATACCATTTTGCGATGTCTGTTGCGGTCAAGAAAATCGTAAGGATTTCCGATTTTCGTGTTGTTTTTAAAGATTGTGTTTGTCATAAAAATTCCTCCTTGTGTTTTTAAGTATATTTGACATTATGCTGCCTGTGAATTGTGCGGATTTTCGGATTTAACTTTTTCTCTCACGGCGTCAAGTGTGGCTTTGTTTATAAGCCCACGCTCATATAGAATTTCTATAAGCATAAGCGCTGCATATAAGCTGTCGATTTTCTTATTCATTATCGCTCCTCACCTCTGTTTCTTTCTCTCTGTCTCTGCCACTTTTCAAGCAGTGTTATGATTGTTTTCTGCATATCAAGGCTTGTATAACTTTTCGGGAAATACTTGCGTATATCTTCGGTTTTGAATTTGACCTGTTCTTTTTGATTTGGCTTTTCTTCGCTCAATACGGCAAATATTGTTTCTATGGATAATCTGCCTTGTTCGCTGAATTTTCGCAGTCGCAGTGCCTGTGAAAGTGAAGGTGTGGCATCTGCATATTCTATTTCTTCGGCTAATATTTTCTGTTCATTCTCGGGCAAATACGAAAGCTCGACAGCAGGAGTAAAGGCTATTCTTCCTTCGTCAACGAGTTTCAACAGTTCGGGTATCAAGTGCGTTAAACGGATATATCGTTGAACCTGTCTGCCGCTTTCATTGTCCGAAATGTTATCTCTCGACTTGTGGACAACTTGTCCATAAGTTTTCCCCTGATGTTTCATCGCTTCAAGTTTCATCTTGTAAGCAAAGGCTTTTTCACTTGGCAGTAAATGTTCTCTCTGTAAATTGGAATCCACCATTGCTATTACAGCTTCATCTTTTGACATATCTCTGACTATTGCCGGAACGGTTTGTATTTCCAATTCTCTGCAAACTTCTACTCTCCTGTGACCGCTGATAATCTCGAAAGTACCGGCGGAAAAAGAACGGACAATTATCGGCTCAAGTAAACCGTTTTCTTTTACGCTCTCTTTCAGCTCTTCATTTTCCATTCCGTCTCTTTTCTTAAACGGATGATTTTCAAAGGGAATAAGTAAATCTATGTTGATGTTCTTTATTATTTCTGTCATTTCAAATTCTCCCTAATCCAATATTTCAATTTCTTTCAATGAGATTCCTTTGCCGTTTCTCTCATAAATCAATCTCAGATTTGTACCGTTATCTATCTCATAAAAGCCGAGATAACTCTGCCACCAGAATACCGGCGTGATAATCTTTCTTCCGTCGCTTAACTGAAAGAACAGACGCATCATGTTTTTGCTTGCCTCCGCTCTCATTATCAGTTTTGCGAAGTATTCGCCCTCTTTGTCTATGAAACGGTAATCGGTAGTTATGATGTGTTCCTCTCTCATTTCGTCTCTTGTATATACTTTGTTTGCTATCATATTTAAGTCCTTTCTTTTACGGCAGGTAAGAACTATATATTTATTTATATATTTATACGGTTACCTGCTGGTTGAATTGTTTTGAACGGCGAGTGAGAATGATAACCCGACAACCGTTTTTCTGTATCGAAAAGGTGCTGAAATCATCAAAAATTCTCTCTGTAAGCCGTTTTATTTTGAAACGAATATCTGTTATCCTTTTATCCCGAATCGTTGAAATCGTTGCCGTTTGGTACGGATTTGACACTTCTTTTGGAGCAATACAGAGGACAACATACAACGATTGCTTGAAAGCTTTGTTTACATTGATTCCGGCATTTGCGGCACAAGTCGTTGTATGTTCTTCTGCCTGTTTTGGGACTGATGAATAAATCCCATTCCTGTTTTAATTTCTTTGATAATCTTGCCATAGAAAAAACTCCTTTCACTCATTTGGACAAAGGGTGCCAAAATGCACACCCAAAATCGCCCGATTTCAAAAAATTTTTAATACCACCTTCACTTGTTTGAACCGGGAAATGAAAAAATAGGGGTATTTTTGAAAAGAAAATTAAAAATCCTTTCACTTGTTTGAAATGGGAAAGGATTCTTGGGGGGGTGTTTTTGCAAATATTTTTAAAAATTTCTTTTGAAAACAAAAAAATCTCCTCCCGATTTATCGAACCGAGAGGAGAGAGTGTTTGTTAAGCTATTAGATTGTAAACTTATGTGCAGAAACTTCGAGAAAACCGTTTTTCCTTCGATTTTGGAAGACTCAGTTTTATCGGGGCATTTTACTGCCCCCCAACGAATTAACAAATGGAATGAACGAAATCGTTAATCTTTGAATTTTATCGTTAATTCTGAATCTTGCCACGCCTACTTCCCGAAATTGAAAATATATTGATTATGGGAAATAAAATTTTGCACATATATTATATTTAAGACTGAAACCGAGCAGCATTTCCCTCTAACAATGGTATGGATAAAATCCAAAGATAATTGATTTTTTAACGATTTCGTGATATGATAATAATGGATTATTGTAGGAGGTTGTTGATATGGCAGTTAAATACGATAAATTATTTCATATGCTGATAGATAAAAAGATTTCCAATGCTCAGCTTGCCGAAAAAGCGGGCGTTAGTGCTAACATTATCACCCGCTTAAAATGCTCATGTACGGTAAGGAAGCAAGCAACCGAAAACAAGAGATAGACCGCCA
>ERZ838577.2904-NODE-2904-length-17657-cov-3.214407_pt1 | contig 17657 bp, 7 predicted proteins | sample MGYA00519682_ERZ838577 | MGnify/ENA primary metagenome ERZ838577 (study PRJEB31850, sample SAMEA3708838) | human gut metagenome | biome: human gut; feature: human-associated habitat; material: faeces | place: China | collected 2014 ...
CAAGGCTGGCTATATCCCATGCCGATTCAATATACTCTCCTGTCGGATCCACATATATCATCGGATTCCCTGCACAGTATCCATATGGACTTACATCATAATATTTCTCGCACAACGGATCCCGGGTTGTAAAATGAGGGATCTTATTAAAAGAAACTACTTCTTCTTTGGCCTGCTACTCTTGTATTCTCCCTTTGTATAGACTCCAATCCATTTATCCATGTCGGCATACTTATATATCAGAAAAATAAACAAAAAGAAAAAAACCGGTAATGCACATATCTATTTTAGTACTCCTTAATTTTAATCCTTTCTTTCCAATATAACTCAGGCAAGGTATTTGTTTATTATAATACACATTGCTTTCATAAAAATCACATTCAGCTATTGTTGGTATATAAATAGACTGCTTTGATTCATAGTTTTTTATCTATGACATATTTATACAAAATTATTTCTCTTTCTTTGACAGAATCTGTTTCGACATGCATTTCAAGACACGCCAGCATAACATATTCAAAAAATATCACAAAAACCATTATTACTCAATCAACCTTAATACAATATTTTATTTATTATCCATTCGGCTTCTCTTGATTCTCGTTTCGCATAATATCCCATTTTTATAGAAATTATTTTCAACACAGAAGAATCTATATTAATTATTTCTTCTAAAGAAAGAACTCTATAATCGTCGTCATTTATATCAGTTTCCATTCCTAAAAATTCCCATGCTCCATCTTCTTCGTAATGGTATACATATAATATGGGGCTATTATTATTTAGAATATATTTTGTTGTAAAAACAGCTGTATTCAAATTATTTACAAAATCTTTTTTACTCATTTTATCTGTTTCCTTTCTTTAAATTTTCTTCTTTTGAAAGAACTTGCATATTATAATTTTCATTTGATCCCCCTTTAGATCTTGGTTCGACATGATCTATCTCAACTTGATCCATATCAGCATTCTTCCCTTTTATACTCTTAGAAGGGGGATTTAATCTTCTACCATCTCCATCACTCCGTAATTCTCCACCATTTTGTTGCCTATTAGCTTCCAATATTTTCTTACGTTGAGATTGCGTAGTTTTCTTCCCTGGACCAGCATTTTTAGGATTGGGAATATCAATATATTTTCCAGCTTTTACGACATCAGATCCTTTATCAACAACCTTTGTAACATCAATTGCTTTATCTATAGCACGAACACCTTTTATTGCTACTCCCGCTCCGCCCGGAATCACAGGTAAAGCGACAGCAGCGGCATCAAGCACTATCCCTACTCCATCAACAATCGACCCAACAACATTACCACCTTGTACATTACTGACGAAGCTTTTAACTCCCATTGCAAGGCTGGCTATATCCCATGCCGATTCAATATACTCTCCTGTCGGATCCACATACCTCATCGGATTCCCTGCACAGTATCCATACGGACTTAGATCATAATATTTCTCGCACAACGGATCCCGGGTTGTAAAATGAGGGATCTGAAACTCTTGCATGCGTGCCTTTGAATAATATTGATTCAAACCATGCATGGAGATCAACTCCTTGCCCGTATATTTATCTGGTTGAAGATCATAGTTCGTGCTACGAAAGATCAATCCGGACGGGTAATACTCTAAACTCTGGACTACATTGCCTGTCACAGCATCGCAAACCTGGCGGACGCTACCCAAATGATCGCAAACATACGCATAAGATTTAAGAGAATCCAAATTGCCAGATGTTTTATTTACACATAATTGCAAATAACCATCCTGAATATCTATCCGTTCCGCAACATCACCTTTGTAGTGCATTTCTCCATTACGCCACTCTTTAGTTTCTACAAAAGGATCGGTACTATTGGTTATCTTATCCAAGGGTACGGAGAGCGGAGTGGTATAAGTACGGGAAATACTTCCCAACTTGATACCACTTGACAGATAATAATTTACGATACGGTTGCCATCACCAAATTGTACCGTATCCGGTAGATTAAGGATATTATAGCGTACTGCCACAATATTCTTATCAAGATTAGCTGTTTCATTGCCATTACCATCATAATAATACTCTTGTTCGCTATCAGCAAGATCGGGATAAATGGCGAAATCATAAGTGCCATGAAAACTTTTGTTGTCATCGGTCACCTTCAATAGCTGATTACCCCGATAATGAATATCCAAACCATTTACAGTTCCTGCTTCCTCCAAACGATATAAAGACGTGATATTACCCATCTTATCATAACTATAGAACTCATCATTCTTTAAACGGCTACCACTCATCCCGTACATCATGCCTGAAGTCAAACGATTGAATTCGTCATAATCAAAATGATAAAAATAAGAACGGCCATCCTGACTAATAGAGATATCGGCTATATTACCATTGTAGCAACGAGAGAGTTGATAGGGCAACATAGAATTCCCATAATAAAGAGTTTCATTAAACCGGCTCGTACTGATAATATTATATAGAGTCCCATCATTCTGGTAATTATACATCACTGCAACTTTATCACCCTGCAATTGCTTTTCAATAACACGTCCGTAAGAGTCGTAATTAAATGTACGCAAAGGAGAAGTATGCCGAGTTGCCCCATATCCTAAAGCATAGGTACTGCTTTTTTCACGTGCGGCATGGTCATAGGTATAATTCGACTTCAAAGAGTAACGATTGTCATAATGCGATTCACTCTGTATCATTGCCCCCTGAAAGTTGTAATTATAATTTGTAGACAGGCTGTTGCCGGATAATGTTTCTTTTGAAGACTGAGTAAGTAACCGCGCTTTATCATCATACCGACTGACTGTATACCGCCCTTTATCCGGAAGATTCAATACAGATTCAAACACCCCTGTCTGCAATCCTTTTGCAGAAACGGAAGTGGAAATGTCGACAGAGGGCCACTCAGCGGTAAGTTCTGTAAAATCATAGGTATCATAATACCGAACACAAATGAATGTATATCCTCCCTGCCCCAGCTTCACATTGTCGGAATAACCCATGCATGAACCGGAAGCGCCCCTGTAATTTTCGCGTATCAGTACATCCCGGTAGAGTGCTGCCAGTTCTTCACGGCTACGGCTATCTTTGACCGTCCCCTCTACAACGGCCCGTCCAAGCCCGTCATATTTAATGAAACTCCATTCACCTTTTACTCTCCTGTTAGCATCTTGTATCAGAATCGGGCGATGATCTCCATCATATACTGTATAGATCCAGTCTGCACCCGGATATTTCACTTCCACACATTGGTTATCATCATCATAGATATAAAAATAGGCATATAAATCAAGATAATTCCCCTCAGACAGACTTTGATTGTTGAAAGAGGTGTATCCGTCTACAGCAGCAGGGGGAAGAACACAACAAAGACGATCATAATTATCGTATACAGAATAAGTATCATGATATCCGTCTTCTCCTATTTGACGCTTCAACACTGTACGTTCGTTATTATCCACAAAAAGCAAAGTTTGATGGCCATCCTCATCCGTTTCCCAGGTGACTTGATAGGCCCCTGTCGCTGCTATACGTTTTTCAAGTGTAGTGGGCCCTTGCATTCTGAATTCAAAAGCATTCAACTCCGGTATAGCAGAAGTACTCAGCCGATACTTGTAAGTAACATTTTTACCACCTAAATGAAGCCCCGAAACTTCTCGCAGCTGCCCTCCGATAACAGGTTCATAACAATAATCATGAGACCATGCACTACCTGAAGACTCAAACTTTGCATGAGAAACAAAAGCCCCGTTATTACCGGAAAAAGGAAACGGAAGATACTCTTGTGATTTCTGGCCAACCGTATTATAAACGATATAGTTTGCCAAATCCCCTTTATCAGGACTAATCCCTTTCTGAAGCTTTTGAATTAACCGGCCGGCAGAATCATAATACTCAATAGTAGTGAGGGAGTTGTTTTCATTAACTGCTGACAACTCCTGAACCGGCTCACGCAAAATGTGAGAAATGATACTATTCTCCTGAGCGCAAATGCGTACTGCCACATGAACAAGCAGCAAGCAAAGACTATATATAATTAATGTGCGTTTCATTTTTCAGTAGCCATTTTAAGGTGATTTGTTTGAATGATGTTATGGTCATTATCCCGTATACAGTTCAGGCGTCCCATATCATCATATTCATAATAAGTGGTGATACCCCGTCCATCTGTCTTTGAAGTGATGCCCACTGACGGACGATAAGTCATTATAATAACTTCCGCACGTGGAAGTTTAGTACGAAGGGCATGCAAAGCCTGCCACTGTGCCTGAGTCGGTTCATCGGAACGCCCGATAACGTCAACATCAATTCCTTGCGCTTTTACCTCTTCTATAGTCGCATTAAAAATTTGTGCAATAGGATATTGTGACTTATATCCCCACACATAAACAGCTGTCTGCCCCATCCGGCTTTGTATGGAGGTGCAATTACTCTGAGGGTCATAGTCTGCATAGGTAGTTTCCGCTTTTCCAAACAAGCTCATATCGCCATATAAAGAAGAAGGTTCCTCCTTACCAAATGGTTGATAATAAATATAATCGGCTTCCGGAACAAACTGACTATTCTTATTATTCTTCTTGTATGTATGGAGTGTTTTCCGAACCAATCGGTTTTGTGCCCCTTTACGAAAATTCTCTTCAACAGGTGTACAGACTAAATTCTTCTCACACATCTCTTTATAAGGTGAACGATCTTTAAAATCAACAGAATAAAATATCTCATGAGTTTCATTCAGATTCCGGTCTGTTACTTTTTTAGTTATAGTCCGAGGTTGGAAGTTGGTTGTGTTGTATAGATAACTATTCATCAAATTACGAACAACCGGAGTCGTTCCGTGAATATCGATAATTGAATCATACTGATGAGACACAGCACAGAATGTGATCGGAATATGGTACTTCGAAATAACAAAGAAATTACCCGGATCCTCCCGAAGCGCCTTTAATCTCATAATCTCCCGTTCCTGATAAGTATAGTAAGTAGCTTTTGTCATTCTTTCGTTTTCATAGATACAATGTCGACGCAATTTCCCATTTTGAAAAATGAATTCTCCCGGAAATCCGGGAACAGCTCCATCTTTCTCTTTCCTGTTATAATAATAAAAGTCTTCCCGCAATGTATCTGTCAATACACTTACTTGGCTATAACCAACCGCTACTCCGGCTGTCGGGCTTTCCATTGGATTAACAGAACCGGAAGAACGGTTCAATACAACCGTACGACCAGCCACATAATAATTACCGGGATCTGCAGGTGAAACATCATAGCAAAGAGAGACTTCACGGACAGCGTATAAAGGGTTACGTATCTGAATGCCCGAACTTTTCCAATTATCATTCATATATTGATATTTCCGGAGAGTTGACGGTGATTTGATCTGAGCTATACGAACTCCACCGGCAAGAGGCAACCCTTTATAATAAGGAACCTTATATAACTTTAAAGTTGCCGTTTGTTCCACAACAGTAGTATTTGACTGCATATCAAAAGTGTAAAAACCTTCTGTCAGATAAACTTTACGCCCCCGGATTGACCGGTCATCCCAATTTATATCTTTTGCCGTATGCCTGCGATCACGAAAACCAAAAATAACAGTTCCCTTCTCTTCCTCTGCGTGAAATTCATTACCACCATACATGAAATCATAATCCACATATCCGTCAAACGGCATATAAAACCGGCTGGTTTTCAAATGCTCACTGGCAGGTTTTACAAACCGTAATGTTTCCTTCCAGGTACCTTCATCAGACAAAGGTATTTTTACTTTTTCTCCATCAATGGCTTTTGGTTCGTAAGTGAACTCAGTACGTCCGCCCTCGGGTGTCTCAAAGGCCGTTAACATGCAAGAAGTTACATAATCGGGCAGTGTGCCACGATTGGCACCAGGCAAATGAGTTCCTTTTGGAATAATGATATTATGTGCAAAACCCTCATAATCCTGATCCGTAATCATCGAAGGATAAAGGCAATTGTTCTTTATACCGTTGTAATATCCCCAATGATCACAAGAAAAACTATTCTTACGAGGAAGAAGATGGGTTGTGTCATACTCCATGCGATACATAACACTACGTGCCTCTGTCCCGGTTACAGTTATAGAATCCAGTCTCAGCCGAAGCGACAGGTAATTCTTGCACGAATCTGATGAAGTAAAATAGGAGGTATGAAAGTAGTACTTACTCAAAGGCTGAGGTTCTTTATCTGAGCCACAAATTTTAATCTCCTGCAATGCACGAGCCGGGAAATGATTACCCCAATCAGCGTTATGTTTATAATAATACAAAGAACGTACATCTTCTCTTTTATCCTGGCTTGCAACAAAATCAATATGCCCGTTTTTCCAGCTAATACGCCTCAGACGGGGATATTCTACAGTCAGGTCAGCAGAGTAAGTAGCCTTGGGAGTAAATGTATCATACGGAAATTTCTTTCCATCTTGTGCCAATATTGTATATATATGTTGCGATACTCTCACCGGAGACACATAAGCATTCAACTCTTCATCATATTCAAAAGTAATCCGGTCGCCATTTGGATAGTAGATATCTTTCAGATACCAAGCCGTCACATGATTATCTGCCGGATTACTGGGATCTATATCACCTTGTTCAAAATTACCTTCAATACTTGACATACTGGCATTCGACTCTGTATATGAACGAGAATATTTTATCTCCGGTTGCACGAAACAGTAACTGGTACCATCAGGAACAGTTACTCGAAATCCGATAAAAGTAGTCGTTCCTTGTAGTTCAATCTCCTCGATCTTCAGATTATCTTCCGGATTAGAATAGATAAACCCGCTTCCCGGATTCTCCTGTTGCAGTTTATGCCCTCCCAATTTACAATAAAAACGGCCTGTATATCCACCAAAGTTATAATAAAATACATCCGGTTCGGCATCCCGCGATAATCTGGGGAACAGAAACGGAAAAGGAGTACCATATTCATGAGACATTCTTATATACTCCGAATCTACCGAACCATCCACTACATCAGGAATATCCGTCTCATTATAATAATATCCGGTACCAAGATCATCTTTCCCCCGGATTGTACGTGTTATCACACCGCCGGCATTCAAGCACCAGCCCAATCCCACCCAAGTAGCTTCTTGTGCAACCCGGATACCCGAAGCGTGGTAACTAAGATTTATCGGAAAGCTATAAGGCCCTGTTTCAATCGTATGAATAGGAATATTGATGGAAGGAGTTCCGGTATACAGGGATACCGGATAGTCAACATATTGCGCTAATGCACACGAATTGGGAGAAGGAGTAATATCTTTAAATAACGATTGCCCTTTTTGTGCTCCCAAAAGACAACAGTACAAAAGTGCAGAAATAAATATTGTTATTATCTTCATACATAATTAGTTTTAAGGTCACTATTACATTATTTTTCGGGACTCTTGCTTTCCATTCACAATAGTACTAAGAATAAACTCTTTGTCTCCGCTCTGCGAAACATCTATTTTCTCAGAATACCCCCCCGCAGAAACTATGTGAGGAGACTGATAGTGGATAACAATACCCGAAACTGTAGTAAGAATCACCTCCAACTGTACCGGTTCATTCATTTGATAGTTCAGTGTCAATTGTTTCCCGGGAACCAACGTATAATCCAACAGAAAAGACCTGTACCCAGGTCTTGATACGGAAGGATTGTTTTCCGAATTCTGTCCGGGAGTTTTTTCTGCAACGACCGCTAACTGTTCACGAATAGCACGGTTTTCCGGATCATCTTTCAGATATTGCTGTTCTGTAAGGGGATAATAAAAGGAGGTATTGAAGTGTTTGTGTAAAATACCGGACTTATATATAGAATTTTCAAAGGTTTCGAATACCGGATAACGATAGCCGGGAGCATACCACTGGCAATGGACAACATGCCAGGTAGCAGGGTCTCGTTGCAACCATACCTGTATAGTATCGGATAAATGAGGAATACTGTCAATACAGGGAGTAGAATGCCTATTGGCATAGTAAGTCTGCCCTATATACTGATCACGACGAACACGAAGAACTTGCCGCAAAGTATCCGTGTCGGGAAGTAGCAAACACCCTAATCCATCGGCCACAACGGAAGAAAAACCGTAGGAAGAGATGCCTAAAGAATGGCTATAACTCCCTTCACCATAGAAATAAGAGCTGATAGAATCGCCATAGGCAAATGGATAGCGCAGGGCAATCATCGGAAACCTGTTGTCTACCCGGGCATTGACATTCTCATAGCCTATAAGAAGCAACGAATCAGTGGAAAGCCGGTACTTGTATTGTGTACGGGATTCTGATAGACAAAGTACAGAATCAATCTTACCGGTATAACCAACTCTGTAGGTGTCATTATCTGCTTTTTGTGTACGGAAATCCCATACTACTCCTGAGCCTTTTGCCCCGGAAGTAGTATAGTCTTGTTGTATCTTATAAAGCACATCACCAGATCGGGGCTGTGAAGCCTCTTTTGATAGTTGCTGAGCTAAGCAGCCTGGTGTTATCATAAAAAACAAAAGGAATAACAAAGTACAATTTTTCATATCTTCTATTAAGTTAAGTCAGTGCTCTTGTTACGAGTTCATTGAGAACAAAGGGAAAAAGGAATTTGTAAAATTACGAAAACAAAGCTAACAAACAACTATTTATGCTTTTTTTTTACATTTTCGGCATATGTTTATTAACATCTTTTCTACCACCCAACAACGTTCTGTTGATATATACAGATAAAAAAACAGCTACCTGTTAACATTAGAAAATGTACCGACAGGTAGCTATTCTTACTCCGGAATACGTTATATCCTTATTTATACCCCGGATTCTGAACCAGATTCGGATTCATACGCCTCACCTTATCCGGTATGGGGAATACCGTAGTATACCCACTCGCTTCGCCAGCCAACTGTGGCCGGCTGCTATACGGACGGGTGAATAATCCAAACCTCACAAGATCCTGTCGCCTCCAGCCTTCCCAGGCAAATTCCAGTTGGCGCTCATCAAGAAGGGTATTCAAGGTAGCTTCCCGGTAAGGAGCAGCTACACGGGAACGTACCCGGTTCAACTCTTCATCACCGTTCTCTCCGTTGCGGACTTTTGCTTCACTCTTCATCAGCAGCACGTCGGCATAGCGATAAAGCACAATATCATTCTCCATCAGTTTACCGTCTTTCGTGCCCGTATCATCTACTTCGTACTTCTTCATACGGGCTCCTGCTGTCTTCTCATAAGGCTCATTGGATATATCCAAAGCCACCTCCCAGGGTAGGTATTCAAGTATCGTACCGTCGTCCAGCCTCACAACGTTTCCTTTCAAGTCATAAACAATGCCGGCAAAGTAGCACTTGTCAAAACGGGGATCAACCTGAGGAGTGCCATAGGCAAAGGTTTTCAGAACCTCAATGGTGGCACTTGAACCATTCTCTCCACTCAAGCCATATGCCTTGGCATGGTTGTAGTGACGCGAACGGAAGAGATATTGCATCTGATTGGTGTACAGGTTCTTATTCATCGGTATAATAAAGATATTCTCGGCCGATGATTCGTTGAATACGGCAAAGTTGGCTGCATAATCCTCTTCAAGCCGGTAACCGGATTTCGTGACAGAATCACAATAAGCCTCAACGGTCTGCCAGGCATTAAGCTCTTCGCCACCTACATTAAAATAGATGTTTCTGCCATCCGGGCGTATGCCGTCCGTCCAGTCATTATCGGTATATACCTCTGCATTCAGAGCCAGTTTAGCCAAAAGGAAATGGGCAACGGGGCGGGTAATGCGTCCATAATAAGTACCGGGCAGATTGCCATGGGCAGTGCTCAGTTCGGGAGCCGACTGCTGTAACTCGCGTACAACAAAATCATAAACCTCCTGGCGGGTGGATTGTTTCACTTCTTTCACCGGCATAGAAGAAGACAATACCAACGGAACATTTCCAAACAAATCTACCAGATGATAGTAATACAGGGCACGTAATGCTCGCACCTCTGCTTCATAGGCCACTAACTCCCTGTCGTTGTGCGTCCCGGCATACTGCGCTATTCTTTCCAGCGATTTATTACTTAAACCTATCACTTTATACAAATATTCCCAGGTGGCTTGTATAGCATCATTATTGACACCCCAATTGTGCAGATAAAGCCCCTGCCAGAAACCACCATCATACCAGTCGCCACCCCGGGTGGGCATTATAGCCTCATCGGTAGTGAAGGTATTCAGATCGTAGATACCGCGTCCGGTGCCCTGCAAGCCCTGGCTGTCACTGTATCCGCCAATATTGTTGTACAATGAGGCGACTGCATTGAGATACAAGTCGGACAAGTTTTTATATGCTTCTTCCTCAAAGATGCGGTCTCTCGGTTTCTCACGTAAAAAGTCATCACAGGATAGTTGCGCCAGTGATAACAACAGAAAACATACTGTATATATAAATGAACGTTTCATCGTAGCTCCCTTTTAAAAGTTAATACTCAAACCTACTGTATAAGTCCGCGCCAGCGGATAACCACGTTTATCATCTACTCCTAATGTAGAGTTGACGGTGGAACTATTGATCATCGGCGAAAGTCCGGAATAGCCGCTGATGGTAGCCAGGTTATTGACCGTAAATGCCAGACGAAGTGACCGGATATACTTCTGAGCCTTTGCTAACGGGACATTCCAGCCGATGGTAAGATAATCGAAGTTGACGTAATCTCCCTTTTCCAGCCAGTAATCGGTGGCGGTCTGATCTTTTATATTTCGCCGGGGGGCCTCTTCCATCACATTATAATCGGGGAAGATGTTCATATTCATATAAGTCAGCGAAGTGCCGTTGTAGACCTTGTGTCCGAAAGCTCCGTTGATCTGTACCGAAATATCAAAACGCTTGTAACGGAAACTGATGTTAGACCCCAGTAAAGTTTTGGGTACTGCCTGCCCTGCCACATAGCGGTCTTCACCGTCTTCAAGACTGATGCCTCCTCCGTTCAGATCGGCTATGCCATAGGTATATCCGCCATCGCCATCGGAAACAAGCCCGTTGCTGTGCGGAAGATAAAAAACACCGAGCGGTTGTCCCACTATCTGATAGACGATGTGATTGTATCCTCCATGAAAGCCTGCACCGTCAAGGCTTGCCAGGCTTTTATACTCCGGTGCCGAGATATTCTCGCCATTATAGGCACCGCTCAAAGAGAGTAGTTTGTTGCGCTGAAAGGTAATATTGGCATTGATATTCAGTTCCATATCCGGCGTTTTGAGTGGAGTGATACCAATGGCTATCTCGGTACCGCTGTTACGCATGGAACCGATATTTGCCAGCAGCGTGTTGTAGGTAAAGGGAGGCACACTGACGTTATAAAGATAGAGCATATCGGTGGTCTTTGAGTTGTAGTAATTGACAGAGAGTAGCAGGCGGTTGCCAAACATCCCTAAGTCTGCCCCAGCATTAAACGTATGCTTCACCTCCCACTTCAAATCGGGGTTTATATTCTGCATCTCTCCCAAGGTAACTACTGCCGAATTGCCCACAGGCACTACCCCGTTGGGTCTCACCAATCCGAGGGTGGTGTATGAATCTATCCCGTTCTGATTTCCCGCCAATCCGTAACCTACACGTAGTTTCAGATTGTCAACCAGAGGGATACGCTTCATAAACTCCTCTTCACTCACCGCCCATGCTGCGGATACGGAAGGGAAAAAGCCCCACTTATGATTGCTCCCGAACTTGGAGGAAGCATCTGTACGGGCATTCACGGTAAGAATATAGCGGTCGGCATAGGTATAATTGAAGCGCCCCATGAAGGAAGCCAGATGTGGCTCTTCATAATAAGAATTCGTACCTTCCCAAAGGCGGATTGCACCTGCCTGAAGGTTGTCATATCCAAACTGGTCGGAACTAAAGTTTGTGACGGTGGTATAATATCCGGTATAGGTCTCCTTCTGAAGTTCGGCAAGTGCCAGCACATCAAAGAAGTGTTTCCGCCAGTTCTTTTTATAGCTCAGCATCAGGTTGCCAAGTAGAGACTCCATCTTCTTCGTCCCTTTGTATGCCTGCCCGTGTGCCCAGACCGATGTGGGGAGATACTGGGAGTTCTCTACAATATTGTAGGTGTATGCACCAAACATGACGAGCTTTAGATCATCCATCAGATTGAACGTCAGCCGGGCATGTGTACTGATGTGAGAAGTAGCATCATGGTCTTTCACTTCCATCCATGCCAGCGGGTTGGTGATCTGGCTGGCACTTGTGATCTGATCCCACGAACCGGTTTCCGTATTCTTATGATTGGGAAAGGTGGGATTGAAAGTAGCCGCAGAGTAAAATGTCTTCTGGTAATCGAACAAGTTATGGTTCTTCTGCACGGAGCCAAACATGCCTAACTCGCAACGGATAAAGTTGCCCAAAATGTTCTGGCTCATATTCATGTTGGATGTAAAATTCCTCATATCCTGATTTTGTATCACCCCTTGCCGGTCTACATATCCCAGGGAGACACGGTAGCTGGAGGCATCGGAACCGCCATAAAAGGCGACATGATGATTCTGCTGAAATCCGGTTTGTTCTATTTCTTTCTGAAAATCGGTATTGTTTCCCAAATCCAGAATGGAAAGTCCCCGCTCACCGGCCACCTGCCGAAAGCCGTTTGCCGATAGCATGCTGAGATTCTTGTAAACGGAGGTTATACCGAAACTACCATTATAGCTGACGCGGGTTTTGCCGCTAATACCCTTTTTGGTAGTCACCTCTATGACACCGGAAGCCCCACGGGAACCGTACTGGGCAGTTTCGGAGGCATCTTTCAAGATAGTAAAACTTTCGATGTCAGTGGGATAAATGGAGGTAAGCATATTCAAATCGCCAAATACCCCGTCGACGATGATCAACGGATCGTTGCCACTGGTCAAAGAGGTGGTACCCCGCAAGCGAACGGCATCCAGGGCGGCCTGCCCGTTTGTTCCCCGTTGTATGGTTAACCCCGGCACACGGCCACGGATTGCATCGAGAGGATTCGTGATCTGATCCCGGTTCATCTGTAACTCGGTGATCTTCTCAACGGAACCAGACAGATTTTTAATACTTCCGGTGGCATATCCTACGGTAATCAATGAGTCTATGGGCGCGACGGGAATCTTCTGTGCCAACGTGCCCTCGCACGGGATTACCAAAAGAAGAAGGCTGTAGAAAATGAGTCTAGCGTGTTGTACCATATTCTTAGTTTTTAAGGTAATAATACAAATATAACAAAAAAAGAGGGAATCTGGTTGAGTAGATTCCCTCTTTTATTCATAAATGATATTGACAATGTCTATTTCACGATTATCTCATCCGTAAATATCCACCCTCCGAATTCGCTTCCGGCCTGTGCCTGGTAACGTACGTATCTTCCTTTGGCTTCTCCCTGCCATGAAATATCCGTAAACCGGATAGGGGTTTCTTTGCTCACTTCAAAGTGTTGTTTGCGCAACTCGGTGAAATGGGTTCCGTCATCGGAAATGGAAATCACCACAGTCTCCGGCAGGAATACTTCCGCGCCGACCACTTGCATAAAAGCGGCGGTGATGGAATGGATAGGGGTTTCTTTTTCCATATCAATCGTCACATCGAGACGGTTGTCCGAGATAAATCCTTGCCATGAACCATCACCGTAAGTCCAGTCACCACGTATGCCGTCTGTCAGGGCTGTGTTGCCTTGTGCGGGATAATGGGGGCTATAGGAGGAGTTATAGGTCACTTTTTTACCGAGCGCCAAATGGCTGACTGGTTGAAGAGATTCGGGACGGCTGCCGATTTCTTTGCTCAAATCGAAAGGATGATATCCTTTTTTCTGTAAATCGGCCACTGCTGACAGTGCGCGGGTATGGAAATCGGGCCACGACTTACGTTCCGGAGCCGACCAGGCTACTTCCGCCAATGCCAACATACGGGGATAAATCATATATTCCACGTGTTCGGGAGTGGGGATATATTCCACCCATAGGTTACCCTGCACACCATAGACTAACTTTGCCTGCTCCGCAGTTAAGGAAGCGGGGACAGGATCGTAGGCATATACTTTCTTCAATGGCAGGTAGCCACCGATAGCTTCCGGCTGGGAGTACGGGGCGTCCTGATAGCTGTCCAGATAACAGTATGCACCCGGTGTCATGATGGCATGATGGCCGGAGGTGACGGCAGCAATACCACCCTCTTCTCCACGCCACGACATAACGGTTGCATTGGGCGCGATACCTCCTTGCAGAATCTCGTCCCATCCCAAGAGACGGCGTCCGTGATTGTTGAGGAACTTTTCGATACGGTGTATCAGATAGCTTTGCAGCTCGTCTACATTGGCAAGATGCTCGTCTTTCATTCTCTTCTGACATTTCGGACAGGTCTTCCAAGCCGACTTGCCGGCCTCATCGCCACCGATATGAATGTATTCGGAAGGGAAAAGTTCCATGACTTCCGTCAGTACATTCTCCAGAAAGGTGAAAGTTTCTTCATTACCGACACAGAAATCGGAGTTCTTGTAAGGTTCTCCCGAACAGGATAGCTGCGGGTAGGCAGCCAGCACTTCTTCCGAATGGGAAGGCATTTCAATCTCCGGAATCACCGTGATGTAATGCTGACGGGCATATTCCAGTATTTCACGAATATCGTCCTGGGTGTAATAGCCGCCGGAAGCTCCGGGTTCATCGTAACGGAGGTATTTACGTCCGCCGTTCCACCATTTCTTCCAGGTGGGGTCTGTACGCCAGGCTGCAAAATCGGTCAGTAAAGGGTATTTCTTGATTTCAAGCCGCCAGCCTGCCGCATCGGTCAGGTGCAGGTGCAAACGGTTGATTTTGTAATATGCCAATGCGTCTATCTGCTTCTTTATAAACTCTTTGGTAGAGAAATGGCGGGATACGTCCAGCATCAGTCCGCGATAAGCAAAACGAGGGGTGTCTTCTATCTCGACAGAGGGTACGGAATAGCTGCCTGTGCCTGCCGGTTGCATCAGCTGTAACAGGGTTTGCATTCCATAGAATAATCCGGCTCCCGAAGTTGCCCGGATCTCAATTCGTTGAGGGGTGACGGAGAGTGTATAGCTTTCCGGTGATGGCAATTGGGGGGTCTTGGGGGTTATCAATAAGAAAAGCATCTGTTTCCTGTCTTTCATTCTCGCTTCTTTGAGTTGAACAGGTAATGCTTTCAGGTAATTCTCCCAGAGTTCCGCTTCTCCACCTTGCAGGTTTGTATAAAGTTTAGTCTTTTCTGACAGTAAAAAAGAGCCCGTCCCCTGCTCCATTTTTAATGGGACAGGTATGACGGACTGTGCCAGAATGGGATGTGCATGGAAGCACATCCCCAATATCCATAAGAAAAGACAAACTTTAGGGTATTCTTTTCTTATATTCATTAATCAATTTTGATTTCGTCTACAAATAAAAAGCCTGGATAACTCTTACCACCATGCCATTCCGGAATACTTTTCTCGGGTGAAGCTATAACTTTCACATATTGTGCAGTTACAGGTGTAAATGTTAGTTTATGGTCATAAACACCATTTTTATCAGTTTCCTTCATTGCAGGATAAGCTTCAGATGCCACTTTCGTGAAGTTTGTGCCGTCTTCTGAAACTTCTACAGAGAGTCCTCTTGTATCAAAAACCCAATCTCCCTTCTCTACGCAAGTAGAAATGGCAACGCTTGAAATCTCTGTTGGTTGTTTGAGATCAATAGTCACATCCATATCATTTCCTCTAAATGCAATCCAGCGTCCGGTTTTATAGTTACCATTTCCTTTCAAGCCATCTACCAACGTAGAGACACCTTTGAACTCATATTGTTTATTCACCGGCTGATTAGCAACAATCGGCTTCATGCTTGATTTACTGAAATCGATTTTCTCAGAAACGACACGACTATTTCCAGTAGGGCGAATAGCTATAGCCGAGAAGTCTGCATTTTCCTTAATCTTCAAAGCGCCATCATAAACGGGAGAAGTACTAGTCGGCTCTGTACCATCTAGCGTGTAGTGGATTGGCGCATTGTCAATTGTAGTAAGTGTAATGTCTAAAGTACCATCAGCCGGATTCGGAGTAAATTCTGCTTTTACGTCAAATACGTGCTTTGCATAATTATATCCTTCTGCATCATACCACTTAATCAGTCGTGGAAGACGAGACAAGAAATCTTCGTAGTTCTTCTTATCAGGTGTTGACCACTGGACTTCACACAAAGCAGCCCAACGAGGCAAGACCATATATTGAGCATGAGAGAAAGTAGCAATATATTCTGTCCAGAGATTAGCCTGTACACCTTTTATATACTGCTGTTCTTCCGGAGTAAGGGAAGCCGGCATCGGCTCATAGCTGTACACCCTTTCCATCGGCAAATAACCTCCGATACCGAAAGGTTCATTCTCAGTATCTTTAGCCTGATAATAATCAAAATACAGATAAGTGTTCGGGGTCATGATCACATCATGTTTCTGCTTGGCAGCTTCAATACCTCCACTTTCGCCACGCCATGACATAACTGTTGCATTAGGAGCAAGTCCGCCTTCGAGAATCTCATCCCAACCGATAATCTGACGTCCGTGATCGTTCAGGAACTTCTCTATATGATTGATAACGAAACTCTGCAAACGTTCTTCCTTACTATGATTCTTATCCGATTTCAAGCCCAACGCTTTGATACGTGCCTGACATTTCGGACATTTCTCCCATCTTACCTTCGGACATTCGTCACCACCTACATGGATATACTCTGAAGGGAAGATTTCAATCAATTCGCCATATACATCTTCCAGGAATTTCAGAACCTGATCGTTGCCGGCACAAAGTACATCATCGGCTACTCCCCATTGTCTCCAAACTTCATACGGTCCACCGGTACAACCCAATTCCGGATAAGCGGCAAGGGCAGCCAGCATGTGTCCCGGAAGGTCAATCTCAGGAACAACAGTGATATAACGTTCTGCGGCATAATCTACAATTTCCTTAGCCTGTTCCTGTGTATAGAATCCACCATAGGGTGTATTGTCATATTCACCGGAGTTACGTCCGATGACTGTTCCCGATCTTTGAGAACCTATTTCCGTCAACTTCGGATATTTCTTGATTTCCAGACGCCATCCCTGATCGTCAGTGATATGCCAGTGCAAACGGTTCATGTTGTGCAAAGCCAGCATATCAATATAAGTCTTCACTTCATCAATTGTGAAGAAATGACGACTAACATCGAAATGTGCACCACGATAACCGAAACGAGGAGCATCCTTAATTTCAACAGCAGGCAATGCTACATCAGCACCCAAAGCAATAGGCAATGATTTACGCAAAGTCTGAATACCATAGAAAACTCCGGCTTCTGTAGGGGCAGTTATCGTGACACCTTGATCGGTGACTTTCAACTGATAAGATTCAGGGTTTTCTACTTCTGAGCCTAACGCCAGCACTATAGCATTTTTACCTTCAGTTCCGGCTTCAATCGAAAAGTCTTTTCCGGTTGCAGTCTTCAGATAATCAGCCAAAAATTGCGCATTACGCTGCATTTTCTCATTTCCTTCCGGATAAAGGATTTTCACACCGCTCTTCAGAATGAAGGGATTTCCTTGAGCTGTTACAATTTCTTGTGGCATGGGGATGATCTGGTAGTTGGCGTCCTGTTGCGCCGATTGGCAAGAGGCAAAAAGTCCTGCTAGTGCCAGACATCCGG
>ERZ838577.2913-NODE-2913-length-17601-cov-7.821042_pt1 | contig 17601 bp, 16 predicted proteins | sample MGYA00519682_ERZ838577 | MGnify/ENA primary metagenome ERZ838577 (study PRJEB31850, sample SAMEA3708838) | human gut metagenome | biome: human gut; feature: human-associated habitat; material: faeces | place: China | collected 2014 ...
TCGCAGATAAGAAGCGTGGGGTCGAAACCTACCAGGCTGGCAGGGCACTGCCAGTTGAAACTGGCGCCTGCCGCCACGCTCGGCAGTAAAAAAGCCTCGCTGCGCACCCGGCAGCAAAAAGCCCCCGCTGCTGGCAAGCAGCAAAAAACGCACGCATATTTTGCAAAGAATAACAAACACTACCAGCGTCATCAAACAAGCAGGAGGTTATCATTTTGAAACACCGTTATCATCTTGGGCGAAAGCTTGCCGCCCTGACGCTGGTTTTATTGGTATTTGCATCGTCTGCGCAGGCGCTCGAGCTGCGCGTCAGCTCGCTGGACGGTCTGGCGCTCAGCGCCGAAGTCTTCTCGGAGAATGAAGCTTTCGAGGGTGTCTACGTTGCAAGCGTTCCGTCGCAGCTGGACGCAGAGGTAAGCCTCGGTGCGCGCACGCTGCGCGCAGGCGATGTGCTGGACCGCTCCATGCTCTCGCAGCTTCTTGTGCTGCCGGCAGAAAACCGCGATGCCAGCTGCGAACTTGTCTACTGCCCGATTGAAGGCGGCGAGGTGCAGCCCTCTCGTGCACTGGAGCTTTCGATTCTCACGGGGAAAAACGAAGCGCCCGTCTGCCGGGACGTGAAGTTCGAAACGTATAAAAATATCGCAAACACCGGCGTGCTTTCCGCCAGCGACCCGGAGGGCGACACGCTCACCTATCAGCTTGTCAAAGAGCCGAAGCGCGGCACGGTTGACATCGCGCCGGACGGCAGCTTCACCTACACGCCCGCGCAGAACAAGGTCGGCAAGGATGTTTTTACCTACACCGCAACCGACTCCGCCGGGAATGTTTCGAACGTAGCAAACGTCACCGTCAAGATTGTCAAGCCGACCGACAAGGCGATGTATCAGGACCTTGCCGGAGACACGCTCGCCTATACGGCGATGTGGCTCAAGGATCGAGGCGTCTACACCGGAAAACGCATTGCGGGCAATCTCTGCTTCGAGCCTGAGGGCACGCTCACACGCGGCGAGTTTCTGGTCATGGCAATGAAGCTGCTCGGCGCGGAACCGGAAAGCGCGCGCCTCACCTCCGGCTTTGCCGACGAGAGCAAGACGCCCGCTTGGATGCGCCCGTATATCGTCTCTGCGTTCAAAAGCGGTATGGTCTCGGGCGTCACCAGCCCCGACGGCATGGTCTTCCGTCCGTCGTCCAACCTCACGCGCGCCGAGGCTGCCGTGATGCTGCAGAATATTCTGGATCTGCCGCAGTCGCAGGAGGCTGCCGTTTTCTCGGAGGACTGCGCTGTCCCCGTCTGGGCGCAGGCATCCGTCTCGGCGCTGGAAAGCGCAGGGATTTCGATTCCCGTTACAACGTCCGCCGAGAATCTGACGCGGCGCGAGGCGGCAGAGCTGCTGTATGAATGCTGGACGCTCTGCCAGAACCGCGAAACAGCCGCCTCCCGGCTCTCGAAATAAGCAAAAGACTGCAATCCTGTTCGGATTGCAGTCTTTTCTGCGTCTTTGCATCAGCATTTTCAGAAGACGACGACCAGCAGCATTTTGAACTGTTCCTGCCCGTAAACCGCATGCGGATGGCGCGCGGGCATAACGATGGACTCGCCCTCATGCAATGTGAAATCCACGCCGTCAATCGTGATTCTGCCCATGCCGTCGAGGCACGTCACAAAGGCATCACCGCCCGACTCGTGCGTGCTGATTTCCTCGCCCTTGTCGAAGGCAAAGAGCGTCACGCTCAGGGCATTGTTCTGTGCCAGCGTCTTGCTGACGACCTGCCCCGGCTGATAGGCAACCTGATCTTTCAGCGTCAGGACCGTTGCCGTTTCCATATTCTTGATACCGTTCATGAAAATTCCTCCTGTTCAGATATGCTTAGTGTACCCCATTTCTGCCGGTCGCTTCCATTGGAAAAACAGCAAACCGCACGTTTTACAGACAAACGGCGCACCCAATCGGGTGCGCCGCCTGCTTTGTATCCTTATGAAGCTGTAACTGGATGAAACTCGTCAATTGAAGCTTCCGAGCTGCTTGCCGGAGAGAACATGGAAATGGATGTGGTGAACCGTCTGACCGGCGAGGTCGCCGACGTTTGTGACCACACGGTAGCCGTCTGCAAAGCCCTGCTCCTTGGCAAGCTTCGCAATCACCGTGTAAATATGACCGATCAGCGCCTCATTTTCTTCCGTTACCTCGGCAGCGGATGCAAAATGCTGCTTCGGAATCACGAGAAAATGCGTCGGCGCCAGAGGCGCAATGTCCAGAAACGCGTGGCACTTATCGTCCTCATAGACCTTCGTCGTCGGAATCTCACCGGCAATGATTTTGCAAAACAGACAATCAGACATTGTGCTTCCTCCTTATTTCAGATGCTCGGCAACAAAATCGTCCACCGCAGCCAGCGCGTCGTCGAGCTTGAGCGCGTTCGTGCCGCCGCCCATCGCAGAATCCGGCTTGCCGCCGCCCTTGCCGCCGACAATCGGAGCAATATTCCTGATGATATCGCCTGCCTTGATGCCGCTTGCCACGGCGTTTTTGCCGCAGACGGCAAGGAGCGTCACCTTTTCGCCGTTGACAGTGCCGAGGACCGCCACGATAGAGGCGTCCTTGTCGCGCAGGAAGTCGCCGAGCTTGCGAAGGTCGTTGGCATCGGTTCCCTGCCGGACGGCTGTGACGACCTTGAGGTCTCCGACCTTCTTCGCTGCGAACATCAGATTGTCCACATCGCCCGCGAAGACCTTGTCCTTCATCTTCTCAATCGTCTGGTGCAGCTCGCGGATTTCTGCCATACTGCTCTGCGCCTTGGCAATCAGCTCGCCCGGCGTCGTCTTGAGCGTCTCTGCCGCCTTCACAAGGCGCAGATTCATTTCGTCGACCATGTCGATGAATGCAAGACCTGTCACCGCCTCAATGCGGCGCACGCCGGAGGCAACGGAAGACTCGCTCACAATGCGGAACGGACCGACCTTCGCGGTGTTTTCCACATGCGTGCCGCCGCAAAGCTCAATGGACTTGCCGCCCATATTGACGACTCGCACCACATCGCCGTACTTTTCGCCGAACAGCGCGATCGCGCCGAGCTTCTTTGCCTCCGCAATCGGCATTTCCTTCGTCTCAACATCCATGCCGTCGAGAATCAGCTCGCTGACCAGGTGGCTGACCTGCATCAGCTCTTCTGCCGTCACGGCGGAGAAATGCGTGAAGTCGTAGCGCAGCCGGTCGGGCTCGACCAGAGAGCCCGCCTGATGGGCATGGTCGCCGAGGACCGTGCGCAGCGCGTAATCGAGCAGATGCGTCGCCGAGTGCGCGCGCATGATTGCCTTGCGGCGGTCTGCGTCAATAGAGGCAGTGACAGCGTCGCCCACGGAAACGGAGCCGGAGAGAAGCTTGCCGTAGTGCATGAACTTGCCGCCCTTGTTCTTCTGAACGTCGGAAACCGCAAATTTCGCGTCGCCCGCGAAAATCACGCCGTGGTCTGCGACCTGACCGCCCATTTCTGCGTAGAACGGCGTCCGGTCGAGAACCAGAATCGCATCCTGCCCCGCGGTAATCGCGTCGCGAAGCTCGTCTTCTGCGACAATCGCGACGATTTTTGCGTCCGATTCCAGGTTCGTGTAGCCCACAAACTCGGTTGCCGGGATTTCCTTGCCGAATTCCACGCCTGCCCAGCCGAGGTCGCCGAGGGCTTTTCTTGCCTCACGCGCGCGGACCTTCTGCTCCTGCATGAGCTGCCGGAACGCATCCTCGTCCACGCTCAATCCGACTTCCTTGACCATCTCATTTGTCAGATCAATCGGGAAGCCGTAGGTATCGTACAGCTTGAACGCATCCGCACCGGAGAAGACGGTTTCGCCCTTTGCCTTGTGGTTTTCCAGCATCTCGGAGAAAATTTTCATGCCGCCGTCGATGGTCTTGGCGAAGTTCTCCTCCTCGGTGCGGATCACGCGGGTAATATATGCCTGCTTTTCGCGCAGTTCCGGATACTGGCACTCGTTTTCATGAATGACGGTATCGACGATTCTGTACAGGAACGGCTCGTTGACACCGAGCAGCTTACCGTGGCGCGCAGCGCGTCGGAGCAGCCGGCGCAGCACGTAGCCGCGTCCTTCGTTGGACGGCAGGATACCGTCGCAGATCATAAACGTCGACGAGCGGATGTGGTCGGTGATGACGCGCAGAGAAACGTCGGTCTTCTGGGACTCGCCGTAGTGCGCGCCCGTCAGCTCGGAGACCTTGTTCGTGATGTTCATGACAGTGTCAACGTCGAACAGAGAGTTCACATTCTGGCACACGCAGGCAAGGCGCTCCAGCCCCATGCCGGTGTCGATGTTCTTCTGCTTCAGCTCTTCATAATGACCATGCCCGTCGTTATTGAACTGCGAGAAGACAATGTTCCAGACCTCGACATAGCGGTCGCAATCGCAGCCGACCGTGCAGCCGGGCTTGCCGCAGCCATACTCCGCGCCGCGGTCGTAGTAAATTTCCGAGCAGGGACCGCACGGACCGGAGCCATGCTCCCAGAAGTTATCCTCCTTGCCGAAGCGGAAAATCCGGTTCTCGGGGATGCCGATATCATCGCGCCAGATGGCAAAGGCTTCATCATCGGCAGGCGTCGTCTCGTTGCCCTCGAAGACCGACGGATACAGCCGGTCCGGCTCGAGTCCGACCCACTCGGGGCTGGTGAGGAATTCCCATGCCCAAGGAATTGCCTCCTTCTTGAAGTAGTCGCCGAACGAGAAGTTGCCGAGCATCTCAAAATACGTGCCGTGGCGCGCGGTATGACCGACGTTTTCAATATCGCCCGTGCGGATGCACTTCTGGCAGGTCGTCACACGATGGCGCGGCGGCTCTTCCTCGCCGGTGAACCACGGCTTCATCGGCGTCATGCCGGCGTTGATGAGCAGGATGGACTTGTCGTTCTGCGGAACGAGCGAAAAGCTCGGCAGACGCAGATGACCCTTCGACTCAAAGAACTTCAGATACATCTCACGAAGCTCGTTGAGACCGTATGCTTTGTGTGCCATAACAAAATCTCCTTCTATCGAAAAAGTTTTCAACAACATTACGCGCGGCAGGGCAAGGCAAAATAAAACCTCGCCCCTACTGTCATAGGGGCGAGGTGAATCGCGGTACCACCCTAATTGCGCTCGCGCGCATCTTAGCTGCTCTGTATCGGGAGCGCCCGCCGGAGTCGTCCTCCGGATGCTCGGAACTGGCTGCAATCAAGGCTCGCCGAAGGGCTTCCACCTTTCCCCTTCTCTCTAAAGGCTGCTGCTTGATGCTCGGTTCGTCATTGCAAAAACCAATGTTGCAAATATTTTATCACAAACTGCGACAATGTCAACCGTTAAGTCGCAATTTTACAAAAAATTCTATTTTCCGGACAGCTCCACCGCGTGCCGCACGAAGCTCATTGCCGGAACCTGCTTCGGAAGCCTTGCCCGAAAGCGCATCTGCGGCGTTCTCGGCTCCGTAAGCGGCAAGCCGTCCATATCCTGCATGCTGCCCGCAACCCACGAAAACGGCTCGCAGTCGGGTCCGACCAGCTCCACCTCGTCGCCCGCCGCAAACTTGTTGCGCAGACTCAGAACAGCGTTTCCGTCTTCGTCGCAGCTTTCCACGACTGCGCAGATCTGCCAGTCGCGCAGATACCGGGAGCTTTCGGTGTACTGCCCCGGCTGCCCGAAGAAAAAGCCCGTGGAATAATGCCGGTGCGAGACATGCTCAACCTCGTCGCGCCAGATCCTGTCAGCCTCCCGCCCTGCAAGCACATCGTCCAGAACATGGCGGTACGCGCCCGTGACAATTGCGGCGTAATACGCCGATTTTGCCCTGCCTTCAATTTTGAAGCAGTCGATGCCCGCATCCGTCAGCTCCTTCATATGGTCGATCATGCACATGTCGCGCGAGTTCATGATGTACGTGCCCTTCTCGTCTTCAAAGACGGGGAAGTATTCTCCCGGGCGCTTTTCCTCCATCAGCGCATACTGATACCGGCAAGGCTGGGCGCACTGTCCGCGGTTCGAGTCGCGCCCGGTCATATAGTTGGAAAGAAGGCATCTGCCGGAATACGACACGCACATCGCGCCGTGGCAGAAGGTTTCCAGCTCCAACTCCGGCGAGACCTTTTCGCGAATGGTGATGATCTCTCGAAGGCTCAGCTCCCGCGCCAGCACGACCCTCGTCGCGCCGAGGTCAAACCAGCTCTGCGCGCAGACGTAATTCGCAATCGACTGTTGGGTGGAGATGTGCCGCTCGCAGTGCGGCGCGTATTTTCCAGCCAGCGTGAATGCGCCGAGGTCTGCCAGAATCAGTGCGTCCGCGCCTGCCGCGTCGAGCTGCTCAAGCCACGCGGGAAGCGCGGCTGCCTCATCGTTGCGCGGCATGGTATTGACCGTCACATGCACGCGCACGCCGTGCTCGTGGGCAAACGCGATTGCCTGCGGCAGCTGCTCAGGCGTAAAATTTCCGGTGAACGAGCGCATACCGAAGCTTGTACCCGCCAGATAGACCGCATCTGCGCCGTATAAAACCGCCATCTGCAGCTTTTCCATATCGCCCGCCGGGCAAAGAAGCTCCGGTTTACGTGCCATTGCCGTTTCCTCCGTCTTCCGTGCCGGCTGCATCCGGCTGCGCATCCGCGTCATTGCCTTCTGCGCCCGTGTCCTGTTGTGCATCGCCGCCTATTTCCTCGTCCGCAGTCTCGCCTGCGAGACTTGCCAGGAAGTCCTGATGCTCGTAATACGTCTTCGAGAACTTGTGAACGCCGTCTTCTCCCAGCGCATAGAAATAGTAGTCCGTATCCGCCGGATACAGCGCCGCGCGGATGGAGTTGATGCCGGGGTTTGCAATCGGACCTGCCGGAAGCCCCGCGTTCGTGTAGGTGTTGTACGGGCTGATGATTGCCTTGTCGGCGTTGGAGAGGACCTCCTTGCGCTCGTCAAGCGCGTACTGAATCGTCGCATCAATCTGCAGGCACGGATAGAGCTTGCTGCAGAGGCGGTTATAAATGACCGACGCAATCGACGCGCTTTCTGACGTTTTCGCCGTCTCCTTTTCCACAAGCGAGGCGACAATCACCACATCGTGGAACGAGAGCTTTGCGCTTTCGATTTCCGATTCCTCAAAACCGTTGGCGCGCATTTTCTCTTCCAGCTTCGCATTCAGTTCGTCCAGCGCCGCATACATATCGTCCGTAATTTTGCTTTCAAAATTCCGCAGGAATCTACCCAGAACGTTCTCCGGCTTGTCGTTCAGATAGAACTGATACGTATCCGGGAACAGGTAGCCCTCAAGCCGGTTTTTATCGCCGTAGGGAAGGTCCTGCAAAAACGCATAGTCAAATTCGTAGTTTGCCGCCGCCTGCTCCAAATCTGCGGCGCTTGCCACGCCCGCTTCTTCCAGCAGCGCGAAAATATCCTCGCACTCGTAGCCCTCTGGGATGGTGACCTCGGTCGTCGCCCGCACACCCGCGCTCGGCGTCATGCCGTTGACCAGCGCGTGATAGTCATAGAGATGATTGAGTTCATACGTACCGGGCTGAATTTTGCGCTCCGCGTGGGAATACAGGCAGTAAAACCGGAACAGCCACTCATATTCGATGAGTCCCTTCTCCTTGAGCTCGCGGCTCACATCCGCAACCGTTGCATTTTCGGGCACGGTGATGGTGATCTCCTCGTCCGGCTTGGTCAGCGCCAGCACATCGTCTGCCAGCCGCCATCCGAACACCGCCAGCAGCACCGATGCCGCCAGCACGCAGCACACATACAAAAGCACCTTCACGCCTGCCGCCAGATGCGCGCGCTGTGGCTGCTCGTCCTGCTCCGGCTGCTCGTCGGAGTCCAGACTCAGATCTGCGTATTCCTCCGGAAGCTTCGGCTCAAACGGCTCGCTCTGCGAAGGCTTCGCTTTATCGTCCGTCTCGTCGTCCAGAGACACCTCACCCGCCTGCGGCGCGCCCTGCTGGGGCGCCGGCTCCTGCGCATCTTCCTGCTGCGGCAGACGCGAGGTGCCCATCATCTGGTCGATGCGGGCAATTTCCTCCTTGGTCGATGCAATCAGCTCGTCGATGGACATAGACGAAAAATCATCCTGCCCTTCCTCCGGCTGATTGAGATTTTTTTCGTTTTGGTCGGACATAGGTTCCTCCCCTTTTTATCGTTCGTAGACAATCGCTCCGGCAATCTCGCGCGCGGCTTCCTCTCCCCGGAGCGCCTTCAAAAGCTCCAGACCGAAATCAAGCGCCGCACCCGCGGCTCTGCCGGTGATAATTTTCCCGTCACGCGCCACATCCGCGCCCACGCACTTCGCGCTTCCCATCTGCGCCTCACAGCCGGGGTAGCAGGTTGCCGTCTTGCCGTCGGTGATGTGAAGCTGCGCCAGAATGGTCGGTCCTGCACAGATGGCAGCGACGAACTTTCCGTCGTCATATGCCTGTCCCACCGCGTCCATCGCCGCTTTGCAGCCGAGAATCGACCGCACGCCGCCGAGCCCGCCGGGCAGCACGACCATCTCCGCGCGGTCAAAATCCGCCTCTTCTATCGTACAGTCCGCCTGTACGGTGACGCCGTGCCCGGCTTCGACCATCCTGCCGCCGATGCCGGCAAGCTGCACCTCCACACCGCCGCGGCGCAGAATGTCGCACGGCGCAATCGCTTCCACCGGCTCAAAGCCGGAACCAAGAATCATAACAACCATTTTCAGTCCTCCAGACAGGCGGCAATGTGCCGGTAAATTTCTTCGTGAATATCTTCAATCGAGCGAAGCTGTCCGTCCTTGACGCAGGAAATGAGCGTCCATCCGTAGTACTTCGCAGCAAGGCGCGCAGTCTCGCGGCAGCGGGCAAGATACCGCTCGGCATGCTCGTGAATGTCGCGGTCGCCTACGCCCTGCGTGTCGCGCTTTTCGCGCAGCAGATGCGCAAGCTCTGTCGGCATATCGAGGCACAGAACCAGATCCGGCTTCGGAAGCCCCATTTTATCATACTCCAGATCGTAGAGCCAGGTAAAAAATTCCGCCTGCGCCGCGCCTTCGAGCTTGCTCCCCTGATGGACGGCGTTGGACGTGGTATACCGGTCGCAGACAATCACGCCGCCCTCGTCATAAAACGCCTTCCAGCCGCGCGCAAAGCCCGCGTACCGGTCAACGGCGTAAAAGGTCGACGCGGCGTAGGGGTTGATGGCGTCCGGGTCCTTTCCGAACTCGCCCGCCAGATACATCTTGATCAGCGCGGACGACGGCTCGTCGTACTGCGGAAATTTGATGTTCTGAAACCGGACGCCCTGCGCTTCGAGCCGCTTGCACGCACGCGCATACTGGGTGGATTTTCCCGTGCCGTCGGTTCCTTCAAATACAATGAGTTTTCCCATGTTTTCTAGCCTCTTATTCTTCTGCACACAACCGCCCACAGATACTTCGGCAGCCGCAGCATTCTTCCGAAGCGCTTTGGCTCCTTATAAAGCCGGTAGAGCCATTCAAGATTCGCTTTGATCATCCATTTTGGCGCGCGTTTGACTGTTCCCGCGAACGAGTCCAGAGACCCGCCGAGCCCGATCATCAGCCTGCAGGAAAGATCGTTCTGGTGCCGCTTCATGAAAAGCTCCTGCTTCGGAGCGCCCAGGCAGACAAAAAGCACGTCCGGCTTTGCCTCGTTGATCGCCGCAATGACCGGCGCGTCGTCCTTGAAATAGCCGTCATGCATGCCGCAGATCGTAAGCCCCGGATGCTTTTCGCGCATCTTTTCCGCTGCCAGCTCGGCAATGCCGGGCTTGCTGCCGAGCAGATACACGCTTTTCCCGTTTTGTGCCAGCATACCGAGCAATCCATCTGCAAAGTCGACGCCTGCAACCTTCTGCTGCAGCGGCGTTTTCAGAATCTTCGACGCCAGCACCACGCCCGCGCCGTCTGGCAAAACAAGGTCCGCCTCGTTCAAAAGCGCCCGGAGGCTTTCATCCCGCAAAGCCTCGTATGCAATCTCCGCGTTCGGCGTGACCGCGTAGCAGGTTTTGTCGCCCGCAAGAATTTCTCCTGCCCGCTCCAACGCCTGCTGCATTGTCACGTTGTCAAACGTAATTCCCATGATGTCCGTCTTCATACCGGCACTCCCTCATATAGCCATAGATATAAGTATTTTACCATAGTCTTCTGCGTTTGTCCATCGTAGCGCGTGAAAACTCGCTCTGTGTGTTTCACATTTCTGCCCTTCGGCATAAACTGTAGTGAAAGTCATATTAAAGGAGGTTATCCGTATGTCTGATACGACCCGTAGCACGCCTGCCTGCGATTTAAGCGGCATCCGCGAGGCGGTCTGCGTGCATACCGATAAGATTACCGACAGCTGCCTGGCAAAAGACTGCATCGAAGATCTGCATGTGTACTTAACCGTCGAGTCGCAGTGTACGCTCGACAAGGCGGTCAGCGCAAAGGCGCGGTTTGTCGAGCTCATGCACGTCGCCATCCAGCTCGACCCGGTTCCCTACTCTGCCGGGTACTACACCGTGGACATCACCTACTATTACCGCGTCATTGCCGACGCCGTCATGCAGGCAGGACGCCCCTGCACCATCACGGGGCTTGCCGTCTTCTCCAAGCGTCTGGTTCTTTTCGGCGGCGAGACGACGGCGAGAATCTATTCCAGCCGCAGCTACAAAAACTGCCTGTGCAAAAAGGGCTTGCAGGAGGCAAGCGCCCCGGAAGCAATCGTCGAGATTGTCGACCCGATGATTCTCGGCTCGCGCGTACAGGAGGTCTGCGCCTGCAACTGCTGCGCGACCGACACCCCCCAGATTCCGCAGGGCATTCTCGACTGCTTCGAAGAGGAGCTGGTGCTGGGCGGCGAATGCAAGCGCCTGCTTGTTACCATCGGTCAGTTCTCCATCGCCCGCCTGGAGCGCGGCACGCAGCTGCTCATTCCGACCTTCGACTACTGCATCCCCACCAAAAGCTGCCCGAATGTCTCCGGTACGTCGGACGAAAATCCCTGCGAGGTGTTCAGCCAGATCGATTTCCCGATGGACGCCTTTTTCCCCGGCAAGAACGATACCTGCATCCCGCCCGCGGAAAGCTGCACCTCGTGCAGCCGGACGGCAAGCAAATAACGAAAGGGAGTGCCGCCCGGCACTCCCCTTTTGTTACAGGATTCCTTTTTTGCGCAGCACCGCGCACATCTCGCCCACGCGCGCGTCCCACGAGCTGTTTCTGCCCGCCTCGATGCGAAGCTGCGTCCGCTCGGGCTGCGTGTCTTCCAGCGCTGCCTCGCATGCCGCCTCGAAGCGCTTCGCGTCGTCCGCAATGTGGATGATATCGGAAAATTGCAGCACCTGATCGGGCTGGCGCGTGGAAACAATCGGCTTGCCCGTCGCCAGATACTCATAGAACTTCAGCGGGCTCACATCCTTGCTCAAAGGTCCCGCGTCAAAGAGGTTCAGGCACACGTCAAACTGTGCCAGATACTTCGGAAGATCTGCGTTCGGCTTGACGCCCAGAAAATGTACGTTCCCCATTGCGCGCAGCGCGCTTAAATCCGCGCCCGGTTTTTCGTTTCCGATCCAGACAAACTGCCAATCAGGTCTCGCCTTCGCAGCCGCCTCCACGAAGCCATACTCGATGCAGGTCTGCAGCGCGCCGACAAAGCCGAAGATCGGGTGCGGAATGCTCTGCAGATCCTCCGGCACCGGCTGCGGCTTCGACGCTTCAAAGAATCGCTCGAAGTTTGCCCCGTTCGGAATAAACTCCGCCTCCGGCTGCGCGGATTTCAAGCGCTCGGCTAAAGATGCCGCCGTTGCAAACGTCATGTCTGTCTTTGCCGCCAGCTCCAGCTCCATCGCGTCGACCAGCGCCGGATTCATCAGCCCGCCGTATGCCGAGTGCCGGTCCACGCAGTCATAGACCAGAGCTTCGTGCGGAATCAGGTCCACACAGTCGACCGTCACCGGAGAGTAGACCCACAGAAGCGGCTTGGAAAAGCCGTGCTCTTTCATCTTCTCGCACACGAAACGCGCAATGCGCTTCTGGTTGATGCGGTTGATGGCGCGGCACTTGTAGAAAAACGGCAGCACCGGCGGCAGCCGGTAGACCGTGATATTGTCCCGGACCTTTTCGCCGGGTTCCTTCCACGCCGTCATGAGCGGCTTCGTGCTCTTATCGCGCAGCGGCGCGATGATCGTCGCCGAAGGGTCAAAGTATAAAATCTCCGCGTCCGGCATCCGGCTCATGACCTGCTGCTTGCGGGTCGGAATTGGATACCATGGGGACGTTGCCAGACAAACAATCTGCTTCATATCGGTTCCTCCAGAAGCTCCTTCGCAATTTCTTCATTCTGCGCGGCAAGCGCGCGCAATCTGTCGACGCTGTATTCACTGCGCTCGGTGAGCGCCCCGTCAATGAGCGCGCAGAGGTTTTCTGCCGTCACGTCCTCAAAATACACGCAGTGCTTCTGTCCGATGTAGTGCATGAAGCCCGTAACCTTCGGGTCATAGGACACGGCGACGAGCGGCGCTGCGACGCTGGACGCGAAAATCAGCGCGTGCAGGCGCATGGAGACGACAACCTGCATCTTTTTCATCATACCAATGATCAGCTTTTCGTCCGCCGGCGCGGAAAGCATCGGGCACTCGAACGGCAGTTCCCGCGCAACCTCCCGGCTGGGCGGAAGGTCTCTGCCCGGTTCGAGCGCGAAGAAGATGGGCGTGAGACCGTAGGCGTCTTTGACATATTTCGCGCTCTGCACAAACGCCTGCTTTTTCGCCTCAAACCCCTGCCACTCGCGCAGCACGAAAAGCGCATAGCGCCCGGCGGGGTCTATGTTATTGCCGAGAAGGAACCCATCGACCGCCCCCTCCGAGCCAGCCTCCAGAAGAAGCGCAGGGTCTGCCGTCACATAGACCTTCGGCTTCGTCACGCCCATCGTTTTCAGCTCCTCCGCCGACAGATCCTCCCGCAGCGTGATGGCGTCGACGTTCCGGTCGATGACGCGCGCGGCGCTTTTGCGGCAGCCCTCGCCGCTGACAGGTCCGATGCCGCAGCCATACATCAGGACGCGGTTGCCGGTGAGCTTTGCCAGGCGGATGCTGAGTAAATAATAGTTGAGGCTGCGCGTGCTCGTCTGGTTCTGAATGAGGCTGCCGCCGCCCGAAATATAGAGCTTTGTGCGGCGCATGACCGGAAGGAACGAGAACGGATTGAAGACATACACCGCGCCCACGTGGTGCGTCAGCCGCGTCGCCTTCGGGTTATGCGACAACACGCAGACCGGCATATCGGGGTCGATGTGCTGCAACTGGCGCAAGATTGCTTTCAGAATTGCCTCGTCTCCGGCGTTTCCCTTGCCGTAGGCGCCGCAGATCATGACGCCGCGGCGTTTTTCCTTCGGACGCGCCGTCTGTCGGAGAATGGTCCTGTAAATATCCAGCTGGTGCCGGACCGTCGCTTCAGCAGAATAAACCTGCTCTGCCTTTTCATAGAAGTTCTCGCCGAGCTTTCTCCGGAACGCGGGGTTCTCGACGAGCCTTACCATATAGCTTGTCAGCGTCTCGACGTCGCGCGGCGTAAACAAAAGTCCCGTCACGCCGGACTCCATCATATAGGGAATGCCGCCGACGCTGGTCGCAATCGTCGCGCAGCGCATCCGCGCGCCCTCAACCAGCGCATACGGCGCGCCTTCGGAAAGAGACGTCAGCATGTTGACGTCGATGGCATGGTAAAAGCTGTCCGTGTCCTTCACCCAACCGGCAAACACGACGCTTCCCGCCGGGCAGGTTTCCTTTGCCAGGCTTTCCAGCATCTGCCGCTCCTCGCCGTCTCCCGCGATAACAAGGCGGATATTGGGGCACTTTCTGCACGCACCGGCAAAGCCGCGAATCAGCGTCGCAATGTCCTTGACGGGGTTCAAACGCGCGGCAATGCCGAAAACGACGGTGTCTTCATCATAGCTTACGCAGAGGCTTTCGAGGTATTCTCCGCGCGAAAGGCTCGGCTTTTCCGGCGGAAACGCCACGCCGTTGTAAATCGAAAACAGCTTCTGCGGATTAAAGCCTCTGGAAATGAGCAGCTGGACCATCGCGTCGGACACGCCGATGTGATAGTCGAACATGCGCAGGCTGATGGTGTTGATCGTGCCGTAGGTAAGGCGGTGGAACGGACGCCCCAGATAGTCGAGCCGGTAGTCCGAATGGACAGTCGTGACAATCGGAACGTTGATCGTCCGCTTCAGAATCGCACCGATCATATTCGCGCGCGAACCGTGGCAGTGAACAATATCAAAGCGCTCTTCTTGAATCATGCGCTCAAGCGCGCGGATGCTGCTTCTGACGCCGCCATCGAGCACCAGCGTATCGATGCCCATCGCCTTTGCGTCATCTGCGAACGCGCCCGCCGTGAAGCACACGAGGCGCACGGTCTGCGTTCTGCCAAGTCCTTCCAGCAGCGACAGCACGTGCGTCTTCGCCCCGCCTACATCGCCGCCGGAAATCAGATGGATAATCTTCATAAAAACCTCTCAAGCCGAAACTGGCTCTTGTTTCTTTTGCTGTTTTGGGATAAAATATCGGGAGCGCCGGTTTTTTCCGGCACACAGGCTATATTATTATAGTCTATTTTCCATGCGGAATCAACCAAATCCCAAGTAACTGGAGGCACGTATGAAAATTATTGATGAAAAGGGTCGTCTGTTCGGCAAAATCAATCTGATTGACCTTCTGGTGATTGTTCTCGTTGTGGCAGTCGTCGCAGCCGTCGGCTGGAAGCTCGTCGGCAAAAAGGCAGCGGCTTCGGTTTCCGACAACACGCATGAGATGACCTTCACCGTTCTTTTTGAGGACCAGCCCGCCGAGGTCGCGCAGTTTGCCGAGACGCAGATCGGCAAGCAGCTTGTCAACAACGCCAAGCTCGTCTCTGCCGAGGTCACCGGCTGCGAGGCAGTCTCCTCCATCCGCACGCTCGGTCACGTCGATCTCAGCGTCACGGTCAAGGCGACCGCAGCCTTCTCCGGCAACGTCTGGACTGTCGGCAGCCAGGAGGTGCGCGTAGGCTACGAGTACATTCTCAAAACCAGCGAGTTTGAGCTGACCGGCATTATTTCCGACATGGAGGCAGACAATGGGTAACCTGCTGCAGGGCTGCTTTCTGTACCGGTGGGCGCTTGCGATTTTTGCATGGTTCTCCCGCGTGGCAGACGGCAGCCGCGTGCGCCGCGGAATTTCCGTCTGCTGGGAAAGCAGCAAGCTCGCCGCTTTTCTGCACCGCTGCCTCTCGTCCGGCACGGTGCAGATTGACGAAAGCCGCACAAGGCGCCTGCTTGCCGGCTGTAACGAGCGCCTGTCCGGAAAAAGCACAAGCTGGGTAGAATTCTCCGTTCTCTACCGCATTTACCGCGCCGTTTTTACCTGTGGGCGAGGCAGCCGCATCTTTGGCTGGCTGTTTTCCGGCGGCATGACGGCGGTTCTGCTCTTTGCCATCGGGCTTTACGTTCTCATCGACTACGTGCTGCGCGATGTGATGGCAATTCCGGTCGTCTCTTCGGTCTGGGACGAGGCGCTGCTGCTGCTGTGCATTGTCTGGCTGATCTGGGAGCGCAAAAAAGCGCCGTCTGCAATTTCCCCGAAGCTCAACCCGTTGGATTTCCCGGTGGCAATTTTCCTCACGGTCTGCTTCGTGCTTTTGTGCGTCGTTTGCCCGTATCTTTCCATTCAGATTGCGGGCTTCCGCGCAACGTGCCAGTACCTTCTGTGGTTCTATCTCGTCACGCGGCTGATCCGGAACGACCGCGACTGCATGACGCTCTATCTGACGCTGGTGGCGCTTTCTTTTGTGCTCTCGCTGCACGGCATCTATCAGTATATCACCAAGGCGCCCATGCCTGCCAGCTGGGTTGCGCAGGCGGAGACGGCAGTGCGCACAAGAGTCTACTCGATCTTCGGCAGCCCCAACATCATGGGCGACTTCATGGTCATGTTCGTTCCGATGACGGCAGCGCTCGCCTACTACGCGGAAAAGCCGAAATATAAGGTCCTCGCGTGGGTTGCGGCGTTCAGTATGTGCTTTGCCTGTCTGTTTACCATGTCGCGCGGCGCGTGGGTGGCAATGGCTCTTGCAATCGTGCTGTTCATCCTGCTTGTCGACCGCAGGCTGTTCCTGCCGCTGGCGGCGGGGTTGGTACTTCTGGTGCTGGTTCCGTTTGTGCGCACGCGCATCGGATTTTTGTTCACGCAGGATTTCGTCGACGCCAACACCAACGGCGGACGCGGCGGCAGATGGGCGCTGGGTCTGGAACTACTGGAAGCAAACGGCATCTGGACCGGTGTGGGGCACGGCATGTTCGGCGGCGCGGTCGCCGTGCAGAACAAAGTGCTCGACTACATCCAGTACTTCTATATCGACAACTACTATCTCAAAACGATGGTGGAAACCGGCTATCTGGGACTGGGCGCGTTCATCCTGATGCAGCTCGGCATGATCGTAACCTCCTGCCGGAGCATCTGCCGCACGGGCGCGCAGTGGAAGGCGAAGCAGAGCCGCAATTATCCGCTCGTCGTCGGCATGTTCTGCGGTCTTTGCGGCGTGCTGGTCCACTGCTTCTTTGAAAACATCTTCGAAGAGCCGTATATGATGGTCTACTTCTGGGCAATTGCCGCAATGATCGTCTACTTTGGTTTCCTTCGCAAGCCGCAGGAGGTGTCAACATGACGCAGCTGATTCTTGCCTATAACTTTCCGGCAAAGCACCTTGCAAAACTCCGCATGGCGGCGATGAAGCTCGGCGTGAAGGTCCGCCCGGTAGAAAAGCGGGAGTATCTGCAAAGCCTCGGCTCGTTCGTTGGAACCCTCGGAAGTTTTGAAAGCGTCTACGACGGAGAAAACTTTCCGGAGCTGATGCTGGTTCTGTGCGGCTTCTCGCAGCCGATGGTAAACGCCTTTCTGTCGCTGCTCAGAGCCTCGCGTCTGCCCGCGGTTCCGCTGAAAGCGGTGCTGACCGAGACGAATCAGGGCTGGAATTCGTTAGAGCTTCACGAGGAGCTGCAAAAGGAACACGAAGCCTTGCAATCCGGCAAGCCTCTTCATGAGCAGGAGCCTTCCGAATAACACAAAACCGCATCCACCGACGGTGGATGCGGTTTTTGTCTAAGGCAGCACCGCACAATTCGGCAAGCAGATTCGGCGAGAGATTTTTCGTCAAGTCAAGGTTTGGAAAGTGCAGGAATACTGTATGTATTTCAAACTTTTCAAACCGCAGAATTGGCGGAAAAGATCCGGCGAAGCGCAAAGACGCAATTGCGCGGTGTTGCCCTAAGTCTCCGGCAGCATGATATGCTCCTGTTCCAGATCGTCCGCTTCTCCACAGCCGCAGATGGCGTCCTGAAAGCGCTGCGCAAGCTCGCCGTCTTCCGGATACGCTACCCTGCTCGAAATGATCAATGCCTCGGAAGCCAGAGAGGACGATGAAACCTTCAAGAACCCCGTGGATGTCATGTTCGACGAGCTGGAAGCCCGTGACCCTGACCACTTCGCGGTCAAGCAATACCGCAAATACAAATTGGCTGCGGGAGATGTATGCTCTAAGTGACTTCTTAATCATGGTTTTTGTCATGGTTAGTGAAGCAGTCACTTAGAGC
>ERZ838577.2920-NODE-2920-length-17567-cov-5.220135_pt1 | contig 17567 bp, 10 predicted proteins | sample MGYA00519682_ERZ838577 | MGnify/ENA primary metagenome ERZ838577 (study PRJEB31850, sample SAMEA3708838) | human gut metagenome | biome: human gut; feature: human-associated habitat; material: faeces | place: China | collected 2014 ...
ACCCTTTGTCCTGCAAGAACAAGATATGCGGTTTCAACAAATCAATCTCGTCATCAGCCCAAAGTACTCTATCTTTCTTCGCTGCCATAAGCTTACCTAGTTTATTTACAAATATATGGATAATCCTCCATATAACAACGAAAGAAACGGGATGTTTCGTATTTGATCTCGTAATTTTCCCAAATCCAGATAAGCGAATAGCCAATGAGGAGATCTCCTTCATCAACTCACGAACAGTACTCTCTCTTACTGACTAAGGTTCAAAAATATCCAATTTATCTACAACATCTACAACTATCCTTGTAATCATCTATCTTTAGACGGTTTAGCCTATGGTGGTAGATAAAAAACATCTACAATTATCAGGCCCTATCTACCATCATTTACTACTTTTCTATCTCTAAACAGAACGATCTCTCCACACTTGCCGCAATCATCATACGGTCTCTTCCTTATACAGACAAAACATTAACATATAAGCTTATACAGTTTTTATCCATGAAAAACTAAAGTTTTATACCGCTAAAACCTTTGTTTTCCGCTTAGGAAACTTTTGTTTCTATATAGGGAAACTAAGGTTTCTTCGGCACGAAACTTTTGTCTTCTGTAGGAATGAAGAAAATAGTTCCCTAGGAACTATGTTCATGACTATTTAGTGCCAAATGCCTTTTATGTTAAAACTCCAAAAGATAAGGCAAATATATTGATTTCTTTTAGCAAAACACAATCTTTTCTATTCTAAATCAATATTGTCTTATATTTTATTGACATAACTATATGATTTCAGGGCATAAAAGTCCCACCGGTTAGTCTATTTACGCTCTGTAGATACAATATGTGAATTAGGAAGAAGCGTAGTTTGTAAATACCGAATATAGTTCCTAGGGAACTTTGAAGAACTTAGTTTTACTCCAGAAGTCATGTAATCTTATTTTTATTACTCAGCTTATAATGGCAAAAGACAATTTTAACATTATTTACGAACGAAACTATCAACGATCGTTCATGTTCGCTAAATCATACGTACATGATGATATGATAGCAGAAGATATCGTATCCGATTCTCTTGTGAAGTATTGGAGACTAATCTCCACCCAAAAAGGAGAAGCAACAGAAGCTCTTTTACTTTCGATCTTGAGAAATAAAGCTCTCGACTACTTACGCCATAAAGCTGTACATGATGCTGCGATCGAAAATCTAGAAGAAATAAAAAAGCGAGAACTAAGCATCCGCATATCTACTTTAGAGGCTTGCGATCCAGAAGAAATTTTCCGGGAAGAGATACGCACAATCCTTCAGCGCACCCTACAATCATTGCCCGAACAAACTCGCAGGATATTCGAGATGAGTCGTTTCGAAAACAAAACAGTGAAAGAAATCGCTATAGAAACCAACCTCACCGTAAAAGGAGTAGAATACCACATTACCAAGACTTTAAAAGTATTACGTATCAATCTAAAAGATTATCTTCCCTTATTCTATTTTCTTTTTTCTTGACTTTTCTCGTTTTTCCACTAGGGATCTATCTTGCAGCATCGTTTATTATTTATAAAGCGAAATTAATAGATACCATGAAGGAATTACTACAACGATACATAAAAGGAGAGGTTTCAGAGAAAGAAAGACTGAAAATAGCATCATGGTTAGACGAAAGCCCTGAAAACATGCGTGAATTTCTGGTTTTACGCAAATTATATGACATTTCACTTTGGCAAGCCAATACAGATAAGACAAATTCCGTAAAGAAAGTACATTATTCCATACGGAAGATAATGGCCGAGATCTTAAAAATCGCAGCCATCTTTCTAATCGGCTTTTGGGGAAGCAAACAACTGCAGATACAACAATCGAACAAGAAACAAATGCAAACCATTCATGTCCCTGCCGGACAACGGGCAGAGGTCACCTTAGCCGATGGTACGCATGTATGGCTAAACTCTCGCTCAACCCTAAAATTTCCTGAACAATTCAGCGCAAACACCCGAAACGTGGAATTAGACGGCGAAGGTTACTTCTCTGTCCAGCACAATGAAAATAGTCCATTTACCGTACATACCCAAAATCATGATGTTCAAGTATTAGGTACAGAGTTCAATGTAAAAGCTTACCATAACACATCCTTGTTCGAAACCGCCCTTTTAAAGGGTAGTGTAAAAATCAGTTCCCCTAATTTAAGAAATGGATTACAACTCAAGCCTAATGAAATCGTTAGTATAGAGAATAGGATGCTCAAGAAATCTACAATTAATAATAGCGACTATTTTAAATGGAAAGAAGGCCTGTTCTGTTTTGAGAATGAATCAATCCAAGATCTAATAAAGAAACTAGAACTTTATTATGATACTACGATTGAGATCCAACGTCCCTCATTGTTGAAACATCACTATTCCGGCAAATTTCGTATTCAAGATGGAATAGAGCATGTATTAAAAGTACTTCAGTTAAAACATAAATTCACATACATCAAAGATGACGATAAGAATCTAATAATCATAAAGTAAGAACAGAATGTTAACCTTATAAATCATGTATGCCTATGAGATAAAAAATATCAAAAAAGAAACGGTATATAAAAACCGGGAAATGCGGCAACACTCCCCGGAAAGAATCAATACCACATGCACTTAAATCATCAGTATCAAATTCAAGAGTTACAAATGTATGAAAAATCAAACAAAAAGAGTTATGAAGTTAACTTTTATAACACTATTTCTATCAACCACAGGAATGTTTGCATCTGTTAATTCGCAAAATACACGGGTCAATATCCATGTGAACAATGCAAACACTCAAATTGTCTTAAACGAAATCGAAAAACAAACAGACTATCTCTTTGTGTACGACACCAAAGAAATAGATCTAAATCGTAAGGTTTCCGTAGAGGCGCAAAATAAAACCGTAGCAGATGTGTTATCATCTGTCTTTACCCAAACAGACATCTCATATGCGATGGAGGGTAATAACATCATGTTAATGCGAAAAAACACTTCTGTTACACAACAGAGTAACCGGAGAATTACCGGTGTTGTGAAAGACGCAATTGGTGAACCTATCATTGGAGCAAATATCGTGGAGAAGGGAACCACAAACGGTATAATCACCGACATTAACGGAAATTTCAGCCTTATGGTCTCCGAGAACGCCATCTTGCAAATTTCCTATATCGGATATCAGACACAAGAAATCCCGACCAAAGGGCAGACGAACATCCAAATTACCATGAAGGATGACGCACAAGCATTGGATGATGTCGTTGTTATCGGTTATGGTACGCAACGCAAGAAAGACGTAGCCGGATCTATCTCTTCCATATCTACGAAGGATTTATCTATTCAATCATCCGGGAATATACAGAACCTTCTTCAAGGTAGGTTATCCGGTGTGTCCGTAACAACTTCCGGCGTAGCTGGCGATGCTCCTGCTATCCGTATTCGAGGTGTCGGAACACTGAATAATAACAGCCCGTTGTATGTCATTGATGGTTTTCCTACAAAAAGCGAGATCGCATCCCAAATAAATCCTTCAAGTATAGAGTCTGTACAAGTATTGAAGGATGCTTCCTCCGCCTCTATCTATGGTTCCCAAGCAGCTAACGGGGTTATCTTAATCACGACAAAGCAAGGTAAAGAAGGAAAACCTACCGTTGACGTAAAAGTAAACGTAGGCGTGCAACTTCCCACCAACTTGCCGGAAATGCTAAACTCCCAACAATATGGAGAAGTCTTGTGGAACGCAATGAGAAACGCCGGGTTAACACCACAGCATGACCAATATGGCAACGGAGCTACACCCGTCATTCCTGATTATATTCTACCGGCAGGAGCCATGGAAGGCCAGGTAGATCTCAGCACTTATAATACTGCGGAAAATCAATTTATGCGCGCTAATAAGATCGGAACTAATTGGGCTGATGAAGTTTATCGCCCCGCACCGACTACAAACATTGATATCAGCGCACAAGGAGGTGGCAATGGGTCTAAATATTTCTTGAGCGCAAACTATTATAAACAAGAAGCTCTTGTAAAATGGGCGGGCTATGATCGCTTCTCTTTACGAGCCAATTCTCAATTTAAGATTTTGAGCTTCGCCACATTAGGATCAAACCTAAGCGCAACTTACTCTAAATACAAAGGAAGCAAATCAGACCATGAGGCCGTACGTATGGCTCCGCTTATTCCGGTTTACGACGTAGAAGGTAATTGGGCCGGAACAAAAGCTAATGGTTTAGGTGATTCCAAGAATCCGGTAGCCCAACTTTATAATCAAAGAGAGAATTACAATGACAACCTCAACTTGTTAGGTAATTTGTATTTGGATATCAATTTCTTGAAATACTTCCAATTCAAGACAAATGTCGGCGTAAACGTTGAGGATAGCGGCTCCAAAGAGTTCAATCCAAAAACTTATTGGAACAAAGGAGACGCAAATACGCTAGTGAATTCTTTAAAGGAAGCAAGAGGCCGTAAATCAGAATTGGTTTGGAACAATACTTTGACCTTCACGAAAAAATTTCGTGAAACACATAATCTGAATGTTTTGCTAGGTACAGAAGCCATTAGTTCTAAAATAGAGAATCTCTCTGCTTATAGAAGTAATTTTATTATCGAGGATCCCGATTATAGATACCTTGACGCTGGCGAATCCAACAAGGACAATACAGGCAACGCAAATGAATACGCTTTGTTCTCTCTGTTCGCACGTGTCAATTATCAATATAAAGACAAATATTATTTAGGGGCTATTATTCGTCGAGATGGGTCCTCACGTTTTGGTGCGAATCATAGATATGGCTACTTCCCAGGGGTAAACGCCGCATGGAGACTTACGGAAGAAAACTTCATGAAAGGGCAAGATATTCTTAGTGATTTGAAAATCAGAGCCAGTTACGGTTTGACAGGAAATCAGGATATCGATAACTACGCATTTGCGTCCATGTATTATACGAATATCTCAACTAGCAGCTATCCTATAGCGGGAGATCCAAACTCTGTCACTCAAGGTATCAGTAAGGAGAGCATTGGTAATCCGGATCTTAAATGGGAGACGACTACACAAACAAACATTGGTATCGACGCAGGTCTTTTTAATAATAAACTGAATTTGTCATTCGATTTCTACCATAAATATACTACCGACATCTTGCAAAGAATTACTTATCCTTCTACCGGAGGAGTGGCAAGTGCCCCATTTATGAATATCGGTGAAATGCAAAATAACGGATATGAATTGAATATCAATTTCCAGAATACGACAGACTATGGTTTCCGGTACGAATTAGGGCTCATTTTGTCCGGATATCGTAATGAGGTAAAGAAATTAGCTTCAAATCAATTCATATCGAACACATATACAAGAACAGAAGTAGGTCATCCGATTTCCTCTTTCTATGGCTATGTGATCGATGGTATTTTCCAAACACAAGGCGAGGTCGACTCGCATGTAGAACAGTCAGACAAAGCAATCGGCCGTTGGAAATATAGAGATGTGAATAATGACGGAAAAATAGACAGCCAAGATAGGGCCTATATCGGTAATCCTCACCCTGATTTCGAGTACTCTTTGAGTTCACGCTTCTATTACAAGAACTTCGATTTGTCTCTTTATATCCAAGGCAGTCAAGGAAATGATATTTGTTTCGCATCGAAAGGCGGTAGGGATGGCCTTGATTTCTGGGGAGATTATTTCAATAAAAGTACCCGTATATTGAATACTTGGACTCCTGAAAACAGAAATGCGGAACTGCCGGAGATCAATATCTTGAATCCAAATGATGAGGCAGGTAAGGTTTCTTCATACTTAATTGAAGATGGTTCTTATATTCGTTTGAAACAATTAGAATTAGGATATACCCTTCCAAAACAAACGCTTTCGAAAATTGGACTCCAGCAATGTCGTGTTTATTTGAATGCGGAAAACTTATTGACATTGACAAAGTATAACAACATTGATCCCGAGGTTAAGAACGGCGATGACAAGAATATGGGTGTCGATTATATGAATAATATGCCACTAGCACGCGTATTCTCCATTGGTTTCAATTTATCATTCTAATACTTAAAATTAAACAAACATGAAAAATCTATTTCATATAGCGAAAAAAACGTTCACATGGGTAACCGTCACGATGGCTGTTAGCCTGTTTAATGGTTGTTCTGATTTTTTGGATAAACAACCATTAGGCAAATTGAATGAGTCTGTATTAACAGATGAAAGTACCGTGAATAAACTCCTTATTGCCTGCTATAGTCCATTAAACGGATTTATCAACGGAGTTTGGGGAATAACAAGTGGGCCGGATAATGTCTTCTATGGAGATATGTGCGCTGGAAATATCCATAAAGGAAGTACTACCGGCGATCAAGGCGAACTGCTACAGATGGAGCGTTATGTCGCTACTGCTGAAAATGGTCGTATCCGGGATAAATGGATACTGGTATATGGAGCTATTGAGCGTTGCAACGACGTACTTCGTATGCTGAATGATAATAAAATTGATGGCTTATCAGAAGAAAGTGAAATGGAAATTAGAGCAGAAGCCCGTTTCCTAAGAGGATATTATCATTTTGAAGCGAAAAAAATCTGGAACATGGTCCCTTATATTGATGAATACGTAGAAGATCCGCAAAGAAGGGTTCCCAATGACAAAGATATTTGGCCTAATATTGAAGAAGACTTCTCTTTTGCTACCGGAATTTTACCGGATAATCAGAGTGAGCCTGGAAGACCTACGAAAAACGCCGCTAAAGCGTTCTTGGCCAAGGCTTATTTATTCCAGCAAAAATATAGCGAAGCAAAAGTTTTATTAGACGAAGTCATCACTAGCGGAAAATATAAGTTACTTGACAATTATTTTGATAACTTCAATGCGGAGCAAAACAATAACGCAGAAGTGGTATGGTCTAACCAGGTAGCGGTAAATGTAGCGGGAGCTGGTTACGATCGTAGCCAACGTGGTTTCGACTTATCTTATCCCAATGCTCCAGATCAACCAAACTTAAGTGGAGCCGGATTCCAACAACCTACTTTCGACTTAGTAAATGCCTATCAAGTAGACGAAAATGGCCTACCCATGATTGACACTTACGCTGACCATGAATTCAAAAACGACCAAGATATCGAATCTAGCGAGGCATGGGAACCGGATATGGAAACCCCTGTAGATCCGAGATTAGACTGGGTCGTTGGTCGTAGAGGCGTTCCATATCATGATTGGGGATTGCACCCGGGAAAAGCTTGGATCAGGGATCAAGTCAGCGCAGGTCCTTATAACCAAAAAAAATGGATTATATTAGAAAACCAACTTGCTACATACGCTTATGACAATACAGCAAAATTTAACGCAATGAATTTCAATATTATTCGATACGCCCAAGTATTATTGTGGGCTGCGGAATGTGAGGTAGAGGTTGGTAACCCTGAGAAAGCAAAAGAATATGTCAATATGATTCGTCAAAGGGCAAAAGACGGATCTTACGTGAGATTAGGAGATGAAGCACCTTTTGGCAATGGTCCAGCTGCCGCCAATTATAAAGTGGATATCTATAAGGATTCATGGGCAGGACTAAGTAAAGATGTATTACGAAAACGTGTACGATTTGAAGAACGCTTGGAACTTGCGTTAGAAGGTCATTTCTTCTTCGATTTGGTACGTTGGGATATCGCTGAGGATTTTTTAAATAAATATATCGAAAGAGAAAAAAGACATATCCAATATTTAAATGGAGCCGTTTTTGATAAGAACCATCGCTATTACGCTATTCCTCTAACTGAAATAGATAGAAGCTATGTCGATGGTAAACCGACGTTGACACAGAATCCGGGATATTAATTATAGTAAGTGTGAGGGGGTATCATAATATCCCCTCCACTTTTATCCACAAAAGATTTGAATATGACACAATATCTAAAGTCACTTTATCTATGCATTTGTTTACTGGGGGGATTTATATCTTGTCAAACAAATGAAAGTATCACTCAAGATGAGGAGATACAAACAATCATGGAAGGAATCTCGAATCAAGCGGGTCAAGAAAAAAATCCTTATCTGACAGCAGGAGATAAAACCTACATAATAGGTACGCAAGATGGAAACTTCCCTGATCTTGGTGGACATACTCCCGGAGAGATGGGAGGAGTTTGGAATCATTTGATCAAGCTATTAGATGGCTTTTGGGTAAAAATGACAGATAATAAAGGTAATTCTTGTTGGTTGGAAAACGCAATACAATATACGAATTATCCTTTTGGAAGTAAATTTGAGTACGCTCCTTTATTTAATAATAGTATCCGTGTCAATCGTTTCCAATTTTGCCCACAAGGAGAAAATGGTGTTGTTATTACCTATACCATCGAAAATGTATCGGATTCAGAGCAAACAGTCCTTTTTGATTTTGTCGCAAAAACAGATTTGTTGCCTGTATGGTCATCCGGGACAATCGGGTTAAAAGACGCAAATGATGTCGTGAACTGGGATGCCCAAGATGCCATTTTTAAAGCGAAAGATTTAGGTAATAACTGGAACGTGATTTGGGGAGCGGATCAACATACGAGTATTTATCAACTAGATACTCCTACTTATATAAATACGCAAGGAACGGGTAAAAGTGCCTCTTCTACTTATACGATTACACTTCCTAAGAATCAGGAGAAAAAACTTTCTTTCGTCATCGCAGGATCAAAAGACAGTGAGGAGGATGCCCTAAAAAGTTACAAAGACATCTTAGCGAACCATTCCGAAATGTTGGAAGATAAAAAAATGTATTACACCCAACTATTAGAGAGAGGACGGATTAACATTCCAGATAAAAAGTTACAAGAGGTTTATAACTGGTGCAAAATCAATACGGAATGGCTTGCGGCAGATATGGAAAGTGCAGGACGCTTTCTGGGAGCGGGCGCAATTGAATATCCATGGTTATTCGGTTGTGATAATTCTTATTCATTACAAGGCCTTGTCGCTACAGGTGACCAAAAATTAGCAAAAGAGACATTGAGAGTTATCAAAGAGATGTCAGAGAAAGCCAATAGGAATGGCCGTATTTTGCATGAAATGGCATTCAACGCATTCGTCAGCCACAAAGGAAATACTCAAGAGACTGCTCATTTTGTCATCGCTGTATGGAATGTTTATAAATGGACTGGTGATAACAAATTCCTTGCAGATATGTATCCTTATATGCAAAAAGGTCTGAACTTCCTTTTGAAAGATATGGATACAAATAAGAATATGTTCCCCGAAGGGTATGGAATCATGGAAGTTAGAGGATTAAATGCGGAATTGATTGATGTCTCTGTTTATACCCAGCAAGCACTGGAAGTTATGTCGCAGATTGCCTTAATAATGGGAGAAGAAGCATTTGCCAGTGAGTGCGCCTCGCAAGCAATCGATTTGAAAGAAAGGATAAACGACCTATTTTGGGATAAGGATTTAGAAATTTATTGTGATTTTTATGGAACGAGAGAGCAAGCCTTAGAAACGACTAAAGGTGCTATCGAACAGGTTCGTAATACAGAATACAGGTGGGATGTTGCCGAGGTTTCCTTACAGGAATATGAGGATAGCAAGAAAAAGCATATCGCAATGTATGAGGATATGTATAAACAATTTGAAGCGTATCCAACTGGTATTATGAAAGGATGGTTAACTAACAAGAATTGGGTAATAAGCACTCCAATAGAAACTCATATTGCCTCAGAAGACAGAGCTATTCGGCAATTGGATAAAGTACGAAAAGAGCATTGCGGCGAATATGGTCCTTATTTATCCGCAGTCGAAAGAGATCGCATGATGACTATCGCAACAGGCGTACAAGCGATGGCCGAATGCGCTTACGGACGTGTAGATGAGGCTTTATGGTATATCAATCGCATCGTCGATACATTTGGCCGTACACTTCCGGGATCAATCAATGAGATGATGCCTGATTATGGCTGCCCTGTTCAAGCATGGACCATCTATGGTATAGCAACACCTTTGATTCGTTATATATATGGCATACAACCAGAAGCCTATAAAAAGACCTTGACCCTAAGTCCTAATTTACCATCAGATTGGGACTTTATTGAAATGAAAGATCTTCCTGTTGGAAATAATAAGATTAATTATAAAGTAAAACAACTGGAAGATGGATTGGAAATCACGTTAGATACAACTGAAAAGGATTGGAGTTACCTATTAAGACCGGTAAAACAACCTATCAAGCGATTTATCGTGAATGGTAAGGAACAACGGATTTAGAGAGAGACGGGGCATGCCCCGTCTCCACATATAGACACCGCCTCATAATAATCTAAAATTAAAGCAGATAGCCCCAACTATTTTGAGTAAATAGAACTTAGTCCGAATTCCGTATTCAAGACCTCTTTCCACTCTAACCTTTTACTATCAATGCGATAAATGGACAACAATCAATTTCTTTCATCCCATATTATACTTGAGATAACTGGAAAGCGGGGAAAATGAAAGTATGATTACTTTAACTATTTTTCTATCAAAAATTCCTACTTTTACCGCTAAATCTGTATTGAAGATGAAAGGAGACGATTTTAATACCATTTATGAACGGAATTACCGACGGTCATTCCTGTTCACCAAATCATACGTACATGATGACATGGTAGCTGAGGATATCGTAGCTGAATCGCTTGTAAAATATTGGCGACTGGTCTCTGCTGGAGAAAACGAGATAACAGAAGCCTTATTGCTCACGATTTTGAAAAATAAAGCTCTTAACTATTTACGCCATAAAGCCATACATGATGCCGCTATTGAAAATTTAGAGGAAATAAAAAATAGAGAACTAAGCATTAGAATTTCCACACTCGAGGCTTGCGATCCGAAAGAGATCTTCTCTGATGAGGTCAATAGGATCATCCACAAAACTTTAAAAAACTTACCAGAACAAACTCATCGAATATTCGAGATGAGCCGCTTCGAGAATAAAACCGTAAAAGAAATAGCGGATGAGACAAACCTCACCATAAAAGGTGTAGAATACCACATAACCAAGGCTTTAAAAGCTTTGCGTATCAACTTGAAAGACTATCTACCCTTATTTTATTTTCTTTTTTCTTAATTTTTTTCATTTTTCCACTAGGGATTTAGCGCACAGCGTTGTTTTTATAATAGTAAATAAATTAACAGACATTCATGGAGCAATTACTACAACGGTACATAAGAGGTAAGGTTTCCGAAGAAGAGAAACTGAAAGTAGTATCATGGCTGGACGAAAACCCTGATAACATGCGTGAATTTCTGGCTTTACGTAAATTATATGATATTTCACTTTGGCATACGGATACAGAGCAAAAAACAATTCATAAAAAATTCATTCCACCAATTCGACGTATCGCAATCGAAACACTAAAAATCGCAGCGATCTTTTTAATTGGAATTTTTGTTACTAAACAATTCGTAGAACAAAAGGTAGAGGATATACAAATACAAACCATCCATGTACCCACAGGTCAGCGAGCTGAGTTAACTTTAGCGGACGGGACACATGTTTGGCTCAACTCTCGCTCGACATTGAAATTTCCTAATAAATTCGGCACAAATAAACGGAACGTAGAACTTAACGGAGAAGGATATTTTTCTGTACATCATGACAAAAAACGTCCTTTTACCGTACAAACCGAAAAATACGCAATTCATGTATTGGGTACCGAATTTAATGTTAAGGCATATCACAACAGTCCTTTATTTGAGACAGCATTATTAAAGGGCAGCGTAGAAATATCTTCCTTAACTATGCCGAAAAGATTACGCCTAAAGCCGAACGAGATGGCGATCGCAAGTCAGGAAGGATTAAATACATCCCATATTCCTGACTACAACTACTTTAAATGGAAAGAGGGATTATTCTGTTTCGAAGACGAGTCGATCCAAAGTTTAATAGAAAAGTTACAGCTTTATTATGATATTAAAATTGATGTTCAACGACCATCCTTACTTCAATACCGTTATTCCGGCAAATTCCGTATCAAAGACGGAATTGACCATGTATTGAAAGTATTACAATTAAAACATAAATTCACTTATACAAAAAATGAAGAGACGAATCTAATCGTGATAAAATAAATATTTAGTCGTTAACCTTTTAAATACAGAATATAGAGAATGAAGACATAACAAACAATTAACAGCACAAATTACACAAAAAGGGAGATGCTGCAACATCCCCCTTCCATAAGTCAGTACCAGACTTGCGAAAATAAATTCATTTAGTACTAACAAATAAGACATTACAAATGTATGAAAAAAATTTGTAACGGGCATTTTATGTCCCCTTTTAACACAGATGACAAAACATTTCGAATAATGAGATTAACATTCATTGCATTATTTGTATTCAGTTTCAGCTTACTCGCATCCGTACATTCACAAACGATGCGCGTCAATATCAATGCTAATAATGAATCTACGCATTCAATTTTAGAACAGATAGAACAGCAAACTGATTATTTATTCATTTATAACACAAATGAAATCGACTTAAACCGTAAAGCATCCGTACACGCTCAGGACCAAACGGTAATGGATGTTTTGTCACAAATTTTCAGAAACACGAATATTGGATATGCGATTGAGGGCAGTAATATCATGTTGATGAAGAAAGATGAAAAAGCAGAACAACAACAGGATAACAATAAGGTCTCAGGAACAATTACAGATAAATCTGGAGAACCTATTATCGGTGCTAACGTCGTTATAAAAGGAACAACTAACGGAACTATTACAGATATAGATGGTAATTATACATTAGATGTTCCTGTTTCTGCCATCTTGCAGATTTCCTATATCGGATATTTGACACAAGATGTTCCTGTAAATGGGAAACAACAAATCAATATCCGTTTAGTAGAAGATACACAACAATTAGACGAGGTGGTAGTGGTTGGCTACGGTACACAAAAAAAAGGGGAATTAACCTCATCTATTTCCAGCATAAAAAGTGAAACATTCATTCAAGGTTCAGTGCAAGACGCAGCCCAGTTGCTTCAAGGAAAGGTTGCTGGACTTGGCATTGTCATGCCAAATGGTGATCCGACGTCTTCATCCCAAATTGTATTGCGTGGTATCGGCTCACTAAAAGGAGACCGAGTTCCATTAGTTATTGTCGATGGAGTTCCGGGTGATATGAGCACTGTTGCACCAGAAGATATCGAAAGCATAGATGTTATAAAAGACGGCTCAGCCGCCGCTATTTATGGAACTAGAGGAAATAATGGTGTTATTTTCATCACCACAAAAAAAGTGAAAGGAGAGATACCTGTAACTATTGATATTCAAGCTTATGTCACTACCCAGCAAATCAAAAAAAGATTAGATATGATGGATGCCGATCAATACCGTCAATTAGTAAAACAAGGGAAACCCGGCGCTATTGATTATGGTTACGACACAGATTGGCTAGACCAGATATTAAGGACTCCTATTTCTTACGTAACTAATGCCAGTCTACGCGGAGGTAATCGCAACTCTAATTATATCGCAAACATAAACTATAAGTCTGGCCAAGGCATTATCAAACGCTCAGACAATAGAGTATTAACCACACGATTGGAAATCAACCATTCTATGTGGGATAATTTATTAAAGTTTAATTTAAACATCATGGGTAAAGAACAAAAATATACAGCCTTAGGAGATGGCAAAAGCTTCAATGGGGAAATTTACCGAAATGCGTTAATCAATATTCCAACTGAACGTCCGAAAGACGATAACGGAAACTGGATTGAACATCCGACAATGAACGGATATATGAATCCGGTAGCTGCGCTATATGAAAGTAATGGCGAGAATAAAAGTACCCAATTACGTACATTCGGAACCGTTACATTGACTCCCATGGATGAATTTTTCGTAAAAGCATTAGTGTCGAGAACCTCTTATAATCAAACCCGCGGATATGCTGAAACTAAAAAACACATATCAACTGTCCGTAATGGCAAAAATGGGTTTGCTTCTCGTGGAACAACAGCTTCTATCGATAATCTGTTAGAGATCACAGCCCAATACAAAAATAATTTTGGTGCTCATAATCTTACTGGTTTAGCGGGTTATTCTTATCAAGACAATACCTATGAAAATTATTGGATGCAAAACTGGGATTTTCCATCCGATCAATATAGCTATAATAATATGGGGGCTGGAGCTGCCTTAAAAAGAGGAGAAGTTGAGGAAAAGTCTGAAAAAAACAAGTCTAAGTTAATCGGTGTATTTGCTCGTATCAACTATAGTTTCAATGATCGTTATTTAGCATCTGTCAGTATCCGTCATGAAGGAGCTACACAATTCGGAGCTAATTATAAATGGGGAAATTTTCCTGCCGTATCCGTAGGTTGGAATATACATAATGAGGAATTCATGAGCTCCTTACATTTTATCAGTAGTTTGAAAGCTCGTTTAGGTTTTGGTGTAACGGGTTCCATTCCTGAAGATCCATATATGTCATTAAGCCGCTTGACCAGCGATAAGAATCTCTATACTGGTTCTGGCTGGCTCCCTTCATTAAAACCTTCAAGTAACGCAAATCCAAACCTGCGTTGGGAAAAAAAAGAAGAGTGGAACTTAGGAGTAGACTTCGGCGTTCTTGATAACCGTATCAGTGGATCTATAGACCTTTATAAACGCACGACAAAAGATATGCTATGGAACTATCAAGTAGCCACTCCTCCTTATTTATATCAGGAAATCCTCGCAAACGCAGGAACTATGCAAAATAAAGGACTAGAGATACACCTCAGTGCAATCCCAGTACAAACAAAAGAATTCTCATGGACAACTAGCTTTAATTATTCGACTAACAAAAATAAGTTGGTTGCCTTATCCAACGAGGAATTCCAATTAAAATCCGGTTATATAGAAGATGGCTGGACTGGCGAACCTATCCAACAATATACCCATCGAATATTTGAAGGGGGTGAGGTTGGTAATTTCTACGGTTTTAAAACTATTGATATAGATAGCGAAGGACGTTGGATTATTGAAGATAAAAACGGTAATCCAAAACCGATCTCAGAGCAACAAGCAGAAGATAAAAAAATTATTGGAAATGGCCTGCCCAAACACCTATTAAGCTGGGATAACAGTTTTACCTTCAAAAATTTCGACTTAGGTATAACTATGCGAGGTGCATTCGACTATGACATCCTCAACTACCCCCGCATGTTTTATGAATGTCCTGTAAACTTGACCCGGGGAAATTTGCTTGCCACAGCTTATGAACCGAAGTACGGAAAGACTGTACTAAACGACCAACAGGAACTTCAATATGTTAGCTATTTCATCGAAAGAGGAAACTTTTGGAAAATTGATAATATCACCATTGGTTATACCTTAAAACTTAAGAATGATTATTTAAAAAAGATACGTATATACGCAACCGGTAATAACCTATTCACATTTACAGGATACAGTGGATTAGACCCTGAGGTTAATACGCAAGGACTTAATCCCGGATGTGATGAATTAGGCCGTTACCCTTCTACACGTTCCTTTACTTTAGGCGCAATGTTTACTTTTTAAAATAAACGTAAAAGAAAAAGGCAAGGTTAATGATAATACAGCAAAAATGCAGTCCACTAATCAGTTAGGTGTTTAGCTCATAATACTGCATAAGCTGAAAAAGGAGGTTCGATAAAAGTTGCGAAAGACTTCAGTTCCCATATCGTTACTGATATAATAGGAACAAGAAACGGTACAACAGGTTATATTTCAGTAATTTGCACAATTTTTCATACTTGGAGACAACTCGCTTGATATTAACTTTGTAACAATCAAAAAAGTATGAAAACGAGTATGAGCAGATCGACTTTCAAAATCCTCTTCTACGTGAAGAAGGGCAGCGAGAGAGCCAACGGCTATCTCCCCCTGATGTGCCGTCTTACGGTGGACGGCGAAATCAAGCAGTTCAGCTGCAAGCTGGACGTACCCCCGAAACTTTGGGACGTGAAAACGGCACGTGCCACCGGCAAGAGCGTCGAGGCACAGAAAATCAATGCGGCGGTTGACCGGATACGTGTGGACGTGAACCGTCGTTACCAGGAACTGATGCAGTCCGACGGCTATGTCACTGCTGCCAGGCTGAGGGATGTCTACCTCGGACTGGGCGTGAAACGGGAGACTTTGCTGAAACTCTTCGAACAGCACAACGAGGAGTTCATCAAGAAAGTGGGACACAGCCGCGTACAGGGGACATACAACCGCTACCGTACCATATACAAGCACCTGTGCGAGTTCGTCCCGAAAGTGTACCGACGTGACGACATCCCCCTGAAGGAACTCAACCTGACCTTCATCAACAACTTCGAGTATTTCCTGCGTACGGAGAAGAAATGCCGCACCAATACCGTATGGGGTTACATGATCGGGCTCAAGCACATCATCTCCATCGCCCGCAACAGCGGTGCACTTCCCTTCAATCCCTTCGCCGGGTACATCAACTCCTTCGAGAGCGTTGACCGGGGCTACCTGACGGAGCGTGAGATACAGACGCTGATGGAGGTCCCGGTGAAAAGCGGGACCTGCGAACTGGTACGTGACCTCTTCATCTTCTCGGTGTTTACCGGACTGGCATACGCAGACGTGAAGGCGCTGACGACTGACCGGCTCCAGACCTTCTTCGACGGCAACCTCTGGATCATCACCCGCCGGCGGAAGACGAACACCGAGTCCAACATCCGCCTGCTGGACGTTCCCAGGCGCATCATAGAGAAGTACAAGGGGCTGTCCAAGGACGATCATGTATTTCCGGTACCGAGCAGCAGCAGATGCAACGTCATATTGAAGGAACTTGGTAGGCAGTGCGGTTTCAAGATACGGCTGACCTACCATGTTGCCCGGCATACGAACGCCACCACCGTGCTGCTCTCGCACGGTGTGCCCATCGAGACCGTAAGCCGTCTTTTGGGTCATACGGATTTGAAAACCACCCAGATATATGCCCGGATAACCAACCAGAAGATCAGCAGCGACATGGAAGTCCTGTCCCATAAGCTGGAAAAGATGGAGAAGGAGATATGCGATGCCATCTGAGGGAAGGCATTTACGGGACGAGTGATTTTTCCCCTTCTTCATCAAAGTTCCGCCGTCCCCGCGGATCTGCGCGTTTTCCCTCCGGTTTCCGGCAGAAAATTTCCGTACGGTGAAATTTTCTGCCGGAAAAACGCTCCGAATGCGCGGGTGACGGACGGGAAAATTGATTCAGAAGGCGAAAACTGCGACCGACGTAGTGCATGTGCGACAAGGAAAAAGGAAAAGAATTGTCCAGGAGCCCCTTTTCATGTCGGGATACGGCATGAAAAGGGGCTCCGGCTGTGGTGAAGGCTCTCCTGCTCCCTCTGCATTGCATGTACGGGTGGTTTTGCCCATATCCACGTCCGCCGGTATTGCTTCTTTTCCGACAGCCGACCATCCTGTCACTTCCCTGTAATCCTCCTCAAAATCAACACCGCCGTATAAACTGCATGAAAACCCGGGCACGCTTCCTGTTTCCAATCCCATATCCATTCCTTCCGCAACATCACGTATTGCCGTTCTCATTTCATATCCTTGAATATTTCTC
>ERZ838577.2932-NODE-2932-length-17520-cov-7.045749_pt1 | contig 17520 bp, 15 predicted proteins | sample MGYA00519682_ERZ838577 | MGnify/ENA primary metagenome ERZ838577 (study PRJEB31850, sample SAMEA3708838) | human gut metagenome | biome: human gut; feature: human-associated habitat; material: faeces | place: China | collected 2014 ...
GCAAATCCGTGGCAATGAAAAATACCATCGCAAACGTCGCGCTGTCCACCAACGACGACATTATCATTATTGACGCAGAGCGTGAGTACGCGCCCATTGCGCGGGCGCTGTGCGGCGAAGTCATTGAAATCTCCCCGAACAGCCAGCACCACATCAATCCGTTAGATTTGCAGGACGGCTATGAGGATGGCGAGAATCCGATTGCCATGAAATCCGAGCTGATTACAAGTATTCTTGAACAGCAAATGGGCGCGGGGTTATTGTCCGGCAGCCAAAAATCTATCATCGACCGATGCACAGCCAGCGTCTACCAGAACTATTTCCATGCAAAAGGTGCGCTGCCTATGCCGCTCCTGTCCGACTGGCGCGCGGAGGTGCTGCAACAGCCAGACCCCGAAGCACGGGAAATCGCCCTTGCCGCCGAGCTTATCACGGAGGGCAGCTTGAACGTATTCGCGCATCCGACGAACGTGGACATTAACAATCGCATTGTCGTTTTGGATTTGTACGAAATGGGAGAGCAGCTCCGTCCGACCGCCCTTGTTGTGGCGCTCGAAGCCATTCAGAACCGCGTCATGGAAAACCGCAAGCGTGGAAAATATACCTGGGTGTTCCTCGACGAAGTGTATTTGTATTTCAAGTATAAGTATTCTGGCGAGATTTTGTATCGCGCGTGGAAAAGATTCCGCAAATACGGCGCAGCCTTAACCGCCGCAAGCCAGAACGTAGAAGAATGTCTGAAATCCGAAACCGCGCGGCTGATGTTTGCCAACTCCGAATTTCTGCTGCTGTTCAATCAGGCCGCGACGGATCGGGCAGAACTTTCCAAACTCCTGCATATCTCCGATACGCAGCTCAGTTACATCACCAACGCCGAAGCCGGTCACGGCCTGCTGCGCATGGGCGGCTCCATCGTGCCATTCGTCAATACCATTCCGAGGGACACTGAACTGTATAAATTGATGACGACAACACCGGGAGAAAATTTAGTATGACGATCACGCTTGGAAGTCTGTTTGACGGTATCGGCGTGTTCCCGCTGGCGGCAAGCAAATGCGGTATCACGCCGATCTGGGCGAGTGAGATCGTGCCGGACGCTATTTCCATCACAAAGCGCCACTTCCCGGCGATGGTGCATCTGGGCGATATAACAAAGCTGGACGGCGGGAAAATACCCGCCGTCCACGTTATTACCTTTGGCTCGCCCTGTCAAAATTATGCCGAAGAAATAGTTATTCCGAAGTTGCTGCATCAAGTCCCATGAATTCGGAACTTTCCACAAAAACTTCGGAATAACAAAACTATACGGTCAAGCAGCATCCGTGCTCAAATCAAGTCAACCCAGACAGTTTCAAGATCATCTCCTCGTTATCAGCCCAGATTTCATCGGGTGCGGACTTGGCCTTGCGGACAGCATCGGCCTTTTGAATCGCAGCCCGCTTCATCTCGGTGTCTGCATGGGCGTAGATCATCGTAGTTTCAACCTGTGCATGGCCAAGATACTGCGAAAGCAGCACCATGGGCATTCCAGACTGGTATAAGTGCATTGCCCGTGTGTGCCGCATCATATGCGGGTGGATGTGTTCCGGGACTTCCGGGCAAACAAGCTTCGCCATGCTTCCGTATTTTATAAAGAACGCAGATACCGTATCGGGAGACATTTTTTGCTGTGTCCCATGAATCACAGTGAAGAAAAGTGGTGCTTCACTGTGGTAATCTGCGGTCGGATGAAACTTGCGCAGATATTGCTTGCAATGCTGAACCGTCTTGCTGAGCAGTGGGACTGTGCGGATTTTGCGCCCTTTTCCGTGCAGATACGCAATCGGGTGTTTTGCGTCAAGGCGCAGATCACAAACTTTCATATCGAGAAGTTCACTGCACCGGGCTGCGGTATCGTACATGAGGATCATGAATACCAGATTCCGCAAATCTTTGGGCTTGGATGGATCAGGCTGCTGAAGCAGTGCAGTCAATGACGGTTCGGTCAGAAATTCAACGATCCGCCCATGAGACTCCTTGGAGGGGATGTTGCAGGCGGAAAGGTACAGTGCCGTTTGTGTGCAATCAATCTGTCCAGCAAAATCCAGAAAAGACCGCAGTGCCATCAAGCGCTGGTTGCGGGTAGAGGCACTGCATCTCCGCGCATTTTCCAACCAGGCCAGGAAACCGAGAATGGCGTCCCGGTCAATGCGGGAGAAAGTCAATTCGGTGGCTCCAATTCCCATCTCATCTCTCATATAAGCTACAAAAAGATTGAGCGTCTGTCTGTAGGAGAGAATCGTATTCTCACTGAGGCAGCGCTGCTTGGGCAGATAGTCCAAAAGGAAATGCCGAACCACATCAAAAAAATCATTCATCGGCCCTTACCTCCGGCAAGAACGCTTCAGCAGAAGAAAACGCGAATCCGGACATCTCCTCCAGCAAACCGGGGACCAGATGGATGTAGTAGTAAGTGTCCGAGAGCTGTGCGTGGCCCATGTATGCACTCAGATAGGGCAGCATGGCGTTCAGGTCTTTGCCCTCACGCATCCAGCGATACAGCCTGTGGGTAGCGAAAGTATGACGAAAATCATAAAGACGCGGGGAACGGCGGCCAGTTCCTGTAATGGCGGCTTTCTTCAAAACCTGGCGGAACGTCTTCTCCAGCCCCCTCTTTCCGTAAAAGCCGCCCTCAGAGTTGGGGAAGAACGGCTCACGTTCTGGCATAACGGAGGCTACGATGGCGCTGCAATCTGAGAGCATCTGCGTCACATCTTCTGCCATCATAACAATGCGGCTCCTGTGCTTCTTGCTCTCCATAATGTTCAGCCGCCCAATTTCCAAATCTACATCGCTTACTCGAAGCTTTCTGGCCTCAGCCGGACGCAGACCGCAGCAATACATCAGCTTTACCATAGCCGGGATCACATATTGCCGTACCGGGAAACCGCCTCTCGGTTTCAAATGGTCGAAGACATCCCAAATTGTCAGGATGTCGTCCTCGGTATAGATGTACGGAGCGTAAGGAGCATCTTTCCTGGCAATATCCGGCGGCAGAACGTAGGCGGCCTCACCGTTGCGATTCAGGTATCTGGCAAACTCGCGCACCGGCATCATGCGGTTGCGGAAGGTATTGTTGCCCTCTGTATTCTTTTTCGTAGCCCAAGCCAGGCAAAGCTCCTCGGTCAGAAAGTTTTCTTCAGGAAAATGCGTCATGCAAAAGCGGTCAAAGTCCCGCAGGAGGCGAGAGGATTCCAGATAACCAAACCCCAATGCGTTTTTCTGCGCGATAAAGTCCTCGATTCGGGCAGCAAAGCAGCTCTCAAAGGTGTACGTCATTTCAGCCCCCCGCCTTTCTGTGGGAGAGCAGGGGCAACGCACACTGCTTCAGTCCTTGCTCGTCAATAGACAGATACAGCTTCATAGAGTCCATATCCCTGTGGCCGAGAAGCTGCTGGATCAGTTCAAAGGATACCTCATTCTGGAGCAGTCTTGTCCCAAATGTCCGGCGAAGCGCGTGAAAGGCACGACGTTTCGCCGGAATTCCTGCCAGCTTCATGTGCTTGGAAACAACCCCGCTGGCAGAACGCGCGTCAAGCGGGCGGATCACTCCCGTATGGCACAGGAAGATATTCGGAAGCGCGGAATCCGGGCGGCCATTGAGAATATAATCCGCAATCGCGTTCCCGCTTTCTGCTTGCAGTGGAAGGGACAGCGGTTCACCAGTTTTGTGTTGAACCAGACGAATTTCCCTCGCCCTCCAATCAATGCTACCCAGTTCCAGCCGAACAACGTCACAGGCCCTCAGACCGCTCTGCGCAGCCAGTACCATCATGGCATAATCCCGTTTCCCAATGGCCGTAGTCCTGTCCGGATGTTCCAGCAGATATTCCAGTTCATCCTCAGTAAAGCCCTCATGGAACATTTTTCGGGTTGCCATAAGTTCCGGCAGAGACTGACTCAGGTCAGTGATTGTCAAGTTACGTTCAAATAAAAATCTCAGAAACAGCCGCACAGAAGAAATTGCTGAACCAAGTCCACCGGCGTAATGCGCTGCAAAACTGGTAACACACCCATTTACATTTATCAGAGTGAAATCCGCCAAAGAGCGGAACCCATGATCCTCCATTTCAAACAAGAACCGACGTATAGCGCTCCTGGCGACATTGCGTGTAGTCTCAGCCATGCTTTCGCTTTGTTTGGTGTGTGTACAAAATTCTCTTAAAAGTGAGTTGAACGGCTCAACAAGTTCCCGTTGCCCCCAGTTTGGAACCTTCGCCAAAGTAATATGACCTGTCTGGTGCATCTCCTGTATCCAATACGCAGCCTTGCGCAAGTTTTGATATGAGCCTCTGCCAATTTGCCCGTACTCATATTGAATCCGTTTCTCTGCAACGATCTGATCCAAAATTTCTCCCGAAAATCGATCTGTCCCAGATTCATAGTGTCGATTCAAGATGATCGCCAGACCTTCGTTCCTGTAATGGCCAACTGTTGCGTCAGTAAGGCCAAGTTCCAACATCGCGCTGTTGGTTCTCCAGACCAGCGCGTAAATGTTATCCAAATCCGCAAGCTGCTCTGGAGTTGGTGTGTCCTTCCAGATGCTTTGTCGTGGTCGCCGCAATGCAGGCATCCAAGGGGACAACGGCGGCAGATCCACTGAGCCTTTTTCTGCACAATGTTTTAAGAGTTCGCATCCCCTGCGGAGCAGTCTCCACTTCCAGACCGAAAATGCCCCTTGATCAAAAAATTCACGCTGTTCAAGTAAAAATGCATCTAACATTTCAGGGGCTGCGCAAAGAATACCTTTTGCTTGAAAGTGGCGGATGACGCAGCCAATGCCGGTGTGGGTATATGCGTGCAGACTTTTGCCGCTTATACCTTGGTCAGATAAAAGTTCCAATATTTGCGTAGCGGTTGCAACCAAATCAATCGTTTCCATAGTCCTCCTCCTGTATCTTTGATGGCAGGCTGTGTTGCCTGCGCTCTCATTATACAGGTTTGGCGGACGCTTTTGTTATTCCGATGTTTTTGTGGAAAGTCCAGGATTTATGGGACTTAATGCAGCAACTTCGGAATAACTATTTCTTCGGCATAATTTTGATTATTCCGAATTCGGAATAACCAGAATTTGTCATCAATCGGCCCGCGAGATGGCTTGTCGGGTGCAAAATCCAGCCTGTTCTATCAGGCAATTCGTATTATTGAAGAAATGAGGGATGCCAGTGGAGGGTTATATCCAGCTATCGCTGTCTGGGAAAACGTCGTTGGAGCTATGCTATCAAGCGATAAACGCGACTATCTTGCCGTACTCAAATCCTTTGCGGGCGCCAAGGTTTCAATGCCTGATTCTGGACACTGGGCAGATGCCGGAGTGGTGCGAGGGCGACGGTGTGATCTGGCATGGCGTGTCATGGACGCGCAGTATTGGGCGCAGCCCCGATTGGCCCGTCGGGAAAGAGTCTTTGTTGTGGCAGATTTTACAGGACAGCGTGCCGCAGAGATATTATTTAACACCCGGTCAATGCACACGGATTCTCGGCTTTGCAGCGCGAGTGGGCTGTCCGCCGCCGAAGATCATAGAGGCGCTTCTCTTGAAGCAGGGCGGCAGATACCCGTTATCCTACCCTTTTACGGATTCAAAATGCGCGGAGCAGCCGCAAACCGAAATCGGCAACAGTTCATCCGGAGCTTTGGAAAGCGGACAGATGTGTTTCCGACTATTCTAGCATCCGAACAGGCTGCGTTCGCGTATTATTATGAGGACGATCCGCTTGCCGGCTGCATCCGTTACCCGACCGAAGCGGAAAGCGAGCGCCTGATGGGGCTGCCGCCAGACTGGACGAAGTATGGCGCAGACGGTGAGGAAATCCGAAGCTCCAGCCGCTATGCCACGATTGGAAATTCTGTCGCGCTGCCCTGCGCGGAGTATATCATGGAGGGGATTGCGGCAGCTTTGCAGAAATAGGTCTCACGGTGAGACGTATTTCTGCAATGCCTGCTTTTACAAAGCCAATTTCAAAATTCAACATTAAATGCGTCTCACCATGAGACGCATTTCGGAGGTGAATACCATTCCAGACATTCGAGAACGAAACGACCGGCCAAAGGACAAGCAGCCAAAACATCAAGTCACATCCACCGTCCAACGCCAGATGGTGCAGAAATTTGTAAAAGAGTTGAGCGACAGCGCGAAGCAGCCTGACCGCTCGGACAGCGCGGAGCGCATTGCAACAGAGCAGGTAGAAACGGCTGCCCGTGAAATTGTCCACGAAGCTGTTCAACTGCCGCGTCGTGCAATCCAGTATTCTACCCGCAGAAGATTAGAAGATTCTTCTGCGAGCGTGCAGCCGGAGCGGTCCGACCAGCCGCGCCATGCGCCGGAATTACCGCGAGAACGAACAGACGCGCCGCGTACCCGGCCAAATGCAACGCCGCCGCAGAGCACATCGATACCCGCACCACAGGAGCAGGCCCGCCGCGCCTATGTTCAGCAAACCGCAAAAACGGCTACGCCAGCGCCGCCGATCACGTCGGAGCAGCCGCAGCATACCACAGTGACCGTGCCATCGGCAGAAAATGCACCGCGCCAGCGCACGGACGATGTGCGCACCCGACCAGAACCGCAACGGTCACAGAGCGCACCGCCGCCAGCGCCGCAGGAGCAGGCCAGACGTGCCTATGTCCAGCAAACCGCAAAGGCGTCCACCACAACAAAAGCGCCGGAACGCTCGACAATTCCCGACACCACGCCGATTGAAAAACAGCCGCGCCAACGCATGGAGGATGTACGCATACGGCCAGAATTGACGCAGCGGCAGCACAAGCCAGAATTTCAACCACAAGAGCAAGGCCGCCGTGCCTATGTCCAACGTGCAAAGAAATCCCGCGCAGAAAAAACGTCTGCGCGGGATCATCTTCATATAGGACAGCCGGAAATCCGGCTTACGGATGATATGCCGCAGAACGCATCGCCACCGATCCGCAAAAAGCCAACGTTTACAGAGCTGCGCGGTGAACCGCATCCCGAACCGACACCAGAAAATGCGTCGAACGTTCAGCATATCAAGCAGCCTGGCGCGTGGACACCACGCAAAGAAGCGCTGCCGATCACGCGCAGCAAGGGGCAGACGATTCGTGAACGGCCAGCGGTCACACAAGCGCACGATTTACCGCCCGTGCCGCAGGCGCAGGCGCAGCAAGCCTTTGTAGAAAAACAAGCGCAGCTCTCCCAAAATCCATCTATCGAATCCATCTATCCATCCGAACCGGCTGCCCCTATTCTGCCGCAGCCGCCTGTTTCGGAAGCACCCGCAATTACGCCGGAGCGTCAGCCGGTCACGGCTGGCAGCAGCAAACCGGCCCCACCTGTCCAGACACCATCACCGACGCAAGATCCACCAGCGGAGCACCCGCCCGCCGTCCGTGAAAAACCGAAGCCAAACGCCGCGCCGAGAGAGAAATCCCAGCGCGGCGTTGATATTCGGACACGAGAAGCAGAGCAGATCAGCACCCAAAAGGCGCAGCCAAAAACATCTGTATCAAAAACTGCGTCAAAACGTGCACGGAAAGCGGTAACGCAGGATACGCAGCGGAAGATGCTCAAAAAGAGCAACAACCGCGCGGTCAGAGCAGCCGCCGCAGCCGCGAAAAAGCTGGCCGCAGCCGCGGCAAAGGCCGTCAAGGAGCTGATAAGCGCCCTTGCCAGTCTGGGCGGCGGCACGGCGCTTTTCATTGTGTTTTCCATCGTTATTGTCGCGGGCGCGTTTCTTGCATCGCCGCTGGGGATTCTGTTTGCGGACGAGCAGGAAAGTGATAATACCGTTCCGCTGGCAACCGCCATTGCAGAAATTCAGGGTGAATACCACGCAGAGCTGGAACGCCTGCAAAATGGAGATTTTGTGTCCGTCCAGATTATCGGACAGGCCCCGGATTGGCGCGAGGTCGTGGCCGTGTTTGCATCCAAAACAGCAGGCGCGGAGGACGGCGTAGACGTGTTCACGCTCGACGAAGAACGTGTGGAGCTGTTGCGTCAAGTCTTTTGGGATATGTGCGAGATCACAACGGCAACGCAGAACGTTGATGTTCCGGACAGCGATCCGGACGATGACATAGACGACAGCCACACAGGAATTGCGCTGACTATCACGATCACGGCCAAAACCGCTGAACAAATGCGTCTGATATACGTTTTTACAAAATATCAGAATGACGCGCTTGACATTCTGCTCGAAAATCTCGGCAGCTTGAATATCCCAATGGGTTCGCTGACCATTTCGCAGGAGGACGCGATTGCACTGCTTGAAAATCTCCCGGATGATCTTGACCCGGCACGAAAGGCCGTCGTGGAAACGGCAGTGCAGCTCGTCGGGCGCGTGTCGTACTTCTGGGGCGGAAAATCTTTGACGCTCGGCTGGGACGACCGCTGGGGTGTTCCAACGGAAGTGACAGCCGCAGGCAGCGGCTCCACTGGCACGGTGCGTCCGTTCGGATTAGACTGTTCAGGCTTCGTCGATTGGACATTCTACAATGCAACGGATGGCAGCTACTATCCCGGGCGCGGCGGCGGAGCTGCCACGCAGCACAGCTATTGCACGAATATCGCATGGAGCGACGCGCAGCCGGGCGATCTGGTGTTCTACCCGGACGATTCCCACGTCGGCATTGTCGGCGGTAAGGATGCAGACGGAAATCTCCTGATCGTTCATTGCAGCGGCGGCGCGAATGGCGTTGTTATCACCGGCTCGGCAGGTTTTACGAGCGTGGCCAGACCGGATTGCTTTTGATACGAGAACAAAATGAAGCAAGCTACTGCTCCCAGCATCTGTAGAAAGAATCCTTTACTGCACTTTCTGCTCCATGAGATACAGACCCGCGCGGGACTGGATGCGTTCGGCAGTGGTCTTTTCGTCGATGACTCCATCGAGATACGCCGCCATTTCCTCCTGTATGATTTGCTCGATGGGTTCTGTCGGATAGTCAGGCTTTTGCGCGTGATCGACCAGCGCGTAAAGCGTGTCAATGTCTTCCTGCGTGACTTTTTCCTCTGCCAGAAGCTGCGCAAACTGCTCCTGTAACACCATATCGTTGACCGGCAGGGAATAGACACTCTGCTGATAGGCGTCTGAGAGCAGATAGCTCAAAAACGCCCACGCGCCCTCCTTCTGCTCGCTCTGGCTGTTAATGGAAAGCTGACTGTCAAATTCCAGCTGACAGCCGCCAGCATAGTCGCTGGGGTACGCATAGTACACATATTGCTTTAGCTCCGGATACAGATAGCGTCCCGGCTGATAGACAATGCTGTCCGCAGATAAAATGACGTAGTAATACAGAAGACCATCGCAGGTGGCGGCAACATCAAGGTTTTTCGGCAGCGTGTCCAGCGCCGCCTTCTGCCGCCGCAGAAGCGCAAGCTGCGCATAGAACGAATCACACTCGAAATTGCACGTTCCCTGCGCCGCATCCACATAGTCAATCGCGCAGCGCCTCGCCATCTGCGAGGAATAGTCTGTAACGAACGTAAACGGATACAGTTCCTCACCGCCATGCTCACACGCCTGCAAAACTGTCTCCGGCCGGGAATCGGAAAGCTGCTCGGGGTCGGCGGCGTAGGTCAGAATGGTGTAGGTAAGCGGCAGGCGGTAAATGCCGCCGTTTTTCTGCATCTGCTGCAAAACACTGGGGCGGATTCTCTCCAGCGGCTTTGTGCTGTCTGCTTCCATCCACCTGGTTAGGTCTTCAAAGAACACGGAGTCGTCCATCTGCGTCCACTGGGAATCATAGAGCATATACATATCATAGCCCTTGCCCGCGCCAAGCTCCGTCAGGGCCAACTCAGTTTGCTCGTCCGATTCCGCCGCAGTTATATCTATACAGTACTGTGGATACAGTTTCTGGAAGCTGGCAGCCGCAAGCTCGATTTCATACGAACCTGCACCTGCAAAGAGCGTGATAACCGTCGGGTCTTCAAGCGTTTCGCCGTCCGGCAGCTTTTCATAGAAGCACGCGACTTCTACATCACTGTTCCACGCAAAAAAGCCGGATTCTGTTTCCATGACAGAGCGGTAATTGTTGACGGACGTGCTCGCGTTGTCTGCCCAGCGCAGAATCGCCGTCAGCGTACCGGCATCAAAATTCGGGTGCAGCAGATACTCGCCGCTGATTAAGAGCAGCGTCCCGTCTGCCGCCTTTCCCATACCCTGAATGTCCAGTCCGTCGCAGGAAAGCTCCGTTTCTGTTTCCAGCGTCTGCGCGTTCAGGCGGACGATCTTCTCCGTCTGATAAATCGCATCGCCCTCCACGCGCCCGAAGACCGCACCGTCCGCGCAGACGAGCTGCAAGAGCCTCCCACCTATATCGCCGCTTTTTGCAAGCTCCGTGCCGTCAGCGTCGATCCGAACAACCGTGTCACTGAACAGCACAAAATAATCCGTTCCGTTGCTGTCAAGCTCATACGGCGCATCTGCGCTGCACTCTGCCAGCGGGATACTGCCGGTCAAATGCCCGGTTTCGTCGTAGAGGTAGATTGCATGACCGCCATCGCTGGATGCCTGCGCGGATTGTTCATCATCCGTCCCGGCAAAGAACAACGGATTGGCTCCCGCCAGCAGCGCAAGCGTATCGCCGGTTTCGCACACGCTGTAGATAAATTCTGCGTCCGGCAGTTCCAATGCTTCACTGTTTCCGTTCGCGTCCGTGACCCCCAGCTTTGCCGGTGCGTTGGAAAAGGAATAAACTTTATCGTTACAAACGCATTGCCCTTCCGGATACGAAATACCGATGGGATTTAAGTACGGCATCTGGCGGTAGCACTGTCCTTCCGGAAGTCCGGAAATGTCCACTGGCAAAGAGACTTCCGCTTGGGGCTGTGCCTCTTTCTGCGCGTCCAGTGCGTTGCTTCGTGCATCGCAGGCGGTCAGGAAAAGCAGGAGCAGAAGGAAAAGCGAGAAGATTGTCTTTTTCATGTGGTTCATTTCTATACCGTGTTTGGGCTGTTCTTGCGATTGAGCAGATTCTTGTGTCTTGTATGCTTTTGAGGAAGATGTTCTTATTTTCATATTAACTCTCCTATTGTAGTGTGGGGCAGAGGTGTGATGTCCCTGCCACACTGTTTATGCGCTAATTTGCAGGAAGGCCTCTGTTTAAACATTTGCAATTTGCTTTCGTTATTGATTATACAAATATCAAAATATGTTTCAACAAATCGCGCACGAATGATGTTTTTTTCGTCACGAAAAGAATATCAATGCCTGAAAAAGCACAAAAAGATTCCGCAAGGCTTAACCTTGCGGAATCTTTTTGTAGATTGATGATAAACACATGTCAGTTGACATCTGTAAATACAGTAATCAGCTTTTTTAGTATTTGAAGTTGTTGTTCAGATAGCTGTGGAGATCGGTTTGTGGGACAGCGAAACTCCGAAATCAGTTCATCCAACAATTCCGCTTGAGGTTCCGTCAAGTCCTTTGCTGTATAAGCGGGCGTCGCTTCGTTTCCCACCAAATAGTCAATCGAGATTCCCAACGCCAAAGCGATGCTCTTTGAAACATCAAGCGGTGGTAACTGTACGTTGGATTCATAGCTACTCACGGCTGAAACGCTCTTGTTTATGCGTTCTGCAAGCATTTTCTGTGTCAAACCTCTTGATTTCCGCAATTCTCTTAGCCGCAAGCCAAAATCGTACATTGATATTCCTCACCACGCAGTTTTCTTTAGTTTACTGCAATGGTATTCAGTATTTATGTATTTTATGATATAATAAATGCAATTATGCTGGAATTCTAATCTAGGAGGGTTGATTCGATGGCTGCAAACAGTATTATGAACTCAGCGTTTCAAAAAATAGGAGTCTTTGGAAAAAAGCAAAGAGGAATCCATATGCTTAGAATTTTACTTGCCGATGATGACCCAGTCTTTTTATTAAAGATGGAGCGTCTTCTCATGCAATATGCCGCGCAGCAGCAACTTCATGTTCAGATAGGGACATACACACGAGACGATATGAGTTGCTTTATACTACAGCCTTATGACATTGCTTTTTTGGACATTGATTTTGGAGATCGACGCGGTGCTGGTATTGAGTTGGCTCGGAGACTTCGGCAGAAAAGAAATGATGCAATTATTATCTTTGTCACCAATTATGTTGAATATGCGCCGGAGGGGTATGAATTACGCGCTTTCAGGTATCTTCTGAAAACAGATGTGGACGCAAAACTGGAAACCTATTTCTCGCAGGCTGTGGAACACTTTACAACCAAGCGCGAGGTCGTTTCCATTCAAAATAACGGTGAAATCATCAATTTAGCAGTCGATGATATTCTCTATCTTGAATCCGAAAAACATACGGTTCATGTCTATATGCTCTGCGGAAATTTTGACCATTACAGCTGCTATGCCTCCTTGCAAAGCTTTGAAGAAAAACTCAAGTCGCTTGGCTTTTTGCGTATCCATAAAAGCTATCTGGTAAACATGCGCCACATAAAAAAGCTCCAGTGCGGCGAAGTGGTAACTGAAACTGATTCAGTATTGCCCGTCAGTGGAAAGAACTACGGTGAAATCAAACGGGCCTACCTGCTATGGAAAGGTGCGCAGACATGGAATACATAATTAGTGCGCTTTGGTTTGCACTGGAATGTGTCGCCTTTTTTCTGTTTGCATCTGCTTTTTTACCATATCGGTATAATCGCAAGCGAACGATTCTAATGGCACTATGTATGTGTACGCTATTATTATTCAGTCAGAGTTTCCCATTACCAGCGCTTGTACTTCGGCTGTGTGCGCTTATTTTTGGCCTTTGCTTGATCGTTTTCCTGTTTAAGGGGCGGTTGGCGCTGCGCCTGTTTATTGGCTTGCTAGACTATATTATAGTCGCAGCCATGGATGCAATCGTCCTTTTTGGTGCATCTACCATTTTAAGAATCAGCTTGGACGAACTGGTTTGGAAAAAAGGAATGTATACTGTGCTGGTGACGGCCGGGAAAATTCTGTCTGTTTTTCTGGCGTGGCTTGTCACGCGGCTGCATCCGTTTCACAAACTTCATCCATTACGCCCCAAATGGATGCTTATTGTCAGTTTCTTTCCATTGACAAGCCTTTTCATGTTGATGGCGTTATTCCTGATTTGCAGAGATCAGCGCGACCTCACACAGCCAGTAGCGTTTTTCTGCATCTTTCTTGGCATTGCCAATGTGGCAATCGTCTACGTTGTTTCTCTGATTGAGCAAGATACAGAGGTAAAGCAGCAAAATAACATCTTATCTCAACAGATGGAAATACAGACTGCCAGTATTCTCGCTCTGGACAAAGCGTACCGGCAGCAGCGACAAACGACGCACGATTTTCAAAATCATCTGTGTACCATCTCGGATCTTCTTGCGCAGAAATCTTATGAAACTGCGGCAAAATATGTTCGGGAGTTGAGTCAAGCGCAAACAAGCCGAATTTTAATCGTAAATACGCATCATCCAATTATTGATGCCATTCTGAATCAGAAATACCAAATGGCAGTTGAATCGCAGATTGAAATGCGGTTTTGTATCAACGATCTTTCTGGCATCCAGCTATCTGCAAGCGAGCTGGTCGTTCTGCTGTCGAACTTGCTGGACAACGCGATTGAGGCGTGCCGGCGCATAGATACGGAACGCCTAATCCGATGCACAATACTGGAAAACGACGGGTCCTTTCTCTCCATCCGGAATACCAGCCTTCCAGTCCTCATTACAGAACACGGCATTGCCACAACAAAAGCATCCGCAAGCGAACACGGCTATGGTCTTCCCAGCGTATGCCGCATCCTGGACGGTCTTCACGCGGAGTACGCATACAATTATGAAAACGGCTGGTTTCAGTTCACAGCGGAAATCCCCAAAAAGTAACCAATAGTAAATCACTGGCTCGAAGAAGTGCAAAGTCACATTCTTCGAGCCAGTATTTTTGTTGTACGATAAAATTTCTGCTTTCGTGCCGCAAAAACCTGCTTTGATGCCGAAATCGTTGAAAGCAATCCAAAAGCCGATATAATCAAACGCGCAAGGTGGCAATGCAAATGAACATACATGCAGGATTTACGGAATACTGTGTCCGAACTAGCTATATTGTTGCTTTTGTGGGCAGACCACAATCGCTTTTCTTCTTAATGAAGCCCGGTTGCGTATTTTATGCAACCGGGTTTTTGCGCCTCTTGGCAAAGACTTCAGAACGATTTCCTATTACATTTTGAGGTCTTCCTTTATTCACCTCTGCCGCATAATAATCGTAGACCATAGACTGAACACCTGCTGCGCATTCTTGCCTTTCGACCTTGAATCCGTCAAAGTTTGTCCAAGTGGGTCAAAGTTTGGCAGAAAACCTGAAAAGCACAGAAAAATGTATTATGCTTATATCAGCTCGAACGGGAAAGGAATGTATAACATGAAGGATGTTCAGAACGCTATATACTCCATCGTCGAGACACGCGGCAAGGACTGTTATTGCATCTTATGCCATGCGATTGATGTTGCAATCGCATACCAGCCGAATATGCCAAAGATGCAGGTAATCTGCAATGAAGTTCGGATTCGGACAGGAAAACACACCAACGAAGCTGTTTCGCGGGCGTTGAATCGTGCAGCCAAGGATATCTGGCAGAACGGGCGTAGACGTGAACTGCGTGCGTATTGGATTGAAGAGCCGCCCACGGCTAAAGAACTGATTTCGCTGATCTCAGCAAAACTATGGGCCGACCGTCAGGGATAAGCTATCACCGCATACCATTGAACGTTTGCGCTAAGGCGTAACACGGCAAGACTTGCGTACTAAGGCTTCAATAAGTCTATGATTATGCGGCAGGTTACTTAACTATACAGATGTCCTGTCCAGTCTACGAGGCAGGCATCTGTCTGAATCTTAATCTGTCCCGACTTGGGACGCATTCCCCCACAAAGGAGAATTTCTATGATGTATTTTTCTGAGGAACGCTGCGTGATGTGCGGTGAGATCATCCCGGAGGGGCGCATGGTATGTCTGCGCTGCGAACGTGCTGCTTCAGAACAACCCAAAACACCGGATTGCCGGTCAGGGAAAGCACAGCGCCGGAAGGTTCTGCGTTTTCCCTGGTTGACAATCAACCGCAGGTAAAAGCCTGATTTACAACTGAATAGGGTCAACAGATACGTTTTGTATGTGCGAGCCTATGGGTGCGCGGGGATGCGCGGAATGGGAGGTGATACCGATTCTGGCGCGGAGCGAGAAACACCGGCATGGAGAGCGATTCATGGCTGGATCGTGCGACGACCGCATACAAAGAATAATGATACTTGCGTTAGCCATACGTCACAGAATGGAACGCCCCGCCATCAGCATGGAGGGAGGTGCAATGCCTATGGAGCAGTTTGCCGCTGCCGTCTGCCCGACCTATGAGAAAGATATCAAAACTAATTCGTGAGGAGGCGGTTTGTTTGCAGCCCGACGTGTGTGAAGTTCTTCATGTAGATAAGGCAAACCATACGCTTTATCTGAATGTCAACGGCTGTATGGTCACAGCAATTTGTGCAGAGCAGCGTGATGACGAGCTTTGCCGACAAATGAAATCTATTCTCTTAAAGTCCCTATCTTCCGCGACTGTTTGTGTCGAGAAATTTGACAAAAATGATGATATATGAGATAATATTGTTAGGAATATCCGGAATTGCACCTTGAAAATCAAATATTTTAGATATGTCAATTCATCATACATCATCGTCGGATTTCAGAAAGGATGGATTGACTATGAATCAGACAAATTATCTCCAAAGTTATATCTTCGACAAACAAACTGGATGGCGGATTGATCTTCCATCTTATATTGCCCCCGGTACGCGTGTCCTTTGCCTTTACCGTGTTTCAACTGGAAAGCAGCTATACCATAACGAGCAGAATCAAGCAGATATTCCGATGCAGCGAATCCGTTGTCGAGACTTTGCAGAACAGCAAGGCTGGACGGTGGTATGCGAACTGCAAGAGGAGGGGGTTTCCGGTCATAAGGTCAGAGCTGAAAAGCGCGATAAAATCCAGACGATCAAAAGCTACGCGTTGGAGCACAGATTTGATATTCTGCTTGTGTTTATGTTTGACCGCATCGGACGAATCTCCGATGAAACACCCTTTGTTGTAGAATGGTTTGCACAGCACGACATTCGCATTTGGAGTGCTGTTGAGGGTGAGCAGAAATTTGAAAGCCATGTGGACAAACTGACCAACTATATCCGCTACTGGCAGGCAGATGGCGAAAGCCGGAAAACCGCAGAGCGCGTAGCAAACAGTATGGCAATTCTGACCTCCGAGGGGTGCTACACCGGCGGCGGTCTGGCTTACGGCTATAAATACATCCGAACCGGGCGTACCAACAAGCGCAAACAGGAAGTCAATGATCTTGCCATTCGTGAGGATGAAGCCGAGGTTGTACGAATCATGTTTACAAAGGCACGTTATGAGGGATATGGTTCTCAGCGCGTCGCAAACTACTTAACAAAGAACGGCATTAAGAACCGCGAGGGAAAGAACTGGCACCCATCCACGATTAAAGCAATTCTACGCAATCCGCTTTACATCGGCATTATGCGCAGCGGCGCAACACGCTCGCCTGTGCAAGAGCATCTTCGCATTATTGATGATGAAACATTCTATGTGGTGCAAGCAAATCTGGATGCCCGCGCAAATATGTATGCGAACAAGCCGCATACGCCGGTCGCTACTTGCAGTAACGCACTTTTGTCCGGCTTTATTTTCTGTGCTCACTGCGGCGCTCGACTTTGTGTGACCACCAGTGGAAAGGGACGGCCCCGAAAAGACGGCTCCGACCCAACAAGAACGCGGTACACCTGCCAAACAAAAAGCCGCACGCATGGCGACTGTGACGGTCAGACCGGCTATACAGTCAGAAAACTAGACGCCATGATTGATACGATTCTACACGGTATTTTTGCCAGAATCGGCAGTATGCGCCGTGAAGATGCAATCCGCGCGTGTTATTCTGGAAACCACGACGCGCAACAGGCTATTTTACAAAAGGTCAAGCGCGACTACGAAAAGGCCGAGCAAAATCTGCAAACACTGAAAGACGAAGTTGTAAAATCTCTTACTGGTGAAAGTGCATTTGAACCAAATATTCTGGATATGGCAATTCGTGGTCAAGAAGAAAAATGCGCAGAGCTGAGACGCGCAATGGCACACGCCGAGGAAGAAGCAGCAAAGAGTCAAGCCGCAGCGGAGCACATTGCCAAACAGTATGATGAGATTCTGGAATGGGCACAGCTCTATGATAATTGCAACATTTCCATGAAAAAAGTGATTGTTGCAAATATGATTGACCGCGTGGACGTTTTCCGGGATTACCAACTTACAATCAGGCTAAACATCACAATCGAGCAGTTTTTGATTAGTTTAGAGAATGTTGCATAACACGTCAGATTCCTTGTTGTGGGGGTACACACGCCGTATTCTCGCAATGGGGGCATAGAAGATCACTACTTGGAGAGCGCATGACTGGCAGTCATGAGGTCAGCGGTTCGATCCCGCTTATCTCCA
>ERZ838577.2942-NODE-2942-length-17448-cov-8.722245_pt1 | contig 17448 bp, 12 predicted proteins | sample MGYA00519682_ERZ838577 | MGnify/ENA primary metagenome ERZ838577 (study PRJEB31850, sample SAMEA3708838) | human gut metagenome | biome: human gut; feature: human-associated habitat; material: faeces | place: China | collected 2014 ...
TTGTTGCATCGTAAGGTTGATTTGGTGGAGGAAGGACAATTGAAGGATTTCGCCGTTTCTTCTGTAGATCGGGATAAAATATTGGTATATGAGAGAGAAGCCTAAAGATAATACACGTCTACGGCATATGCTGGAGGCGATAAATAATGTCATTGAGTTCACGACAGATGTGACTTTTGAGGAGTATTCCAGGAACAAGATATTGCGTTTTGCGGTCATCAAGAATTTGGAGATTGTAGGGGAGGCTGCTTATTTGATTACAAAGGAATTTCGGGAAGAACATCAAGAGATCGCATGGAATGAGGTCATAGGCATGCGTCATGTGTTGGTGCATGGGTATTATCAGATTCGGGATGAGATTGTGTGGGGAACCATTCAAACAGATTTATTTCCGCTTAAGGATAAGATAGAACGGTTGATCTGTAAATAAGCTCAATGTATTGTTTTAGAAAATAACCCTTTATTGGGGGGTATATCAAATAAATTTAGAGAGGTGGGGGATATTTCCGAGAAGGTGGTATCTTTCGCCTCTCTCTTTTTTAATGCGATCACTATCAACCAAGTTACCAATCTCGTACTTTTCGGCAAACTGCTATACGATATGCATGTTGGCGTATAAGGCGTTTTTAAGCCCGTTTTAGGCTATATAATCCCGCCCCTATATTCCTATATGTTTTCTTGAAATGTTTTGTGAGTAGCTTTAAATAAGATTCTCTGCGATTTTCTTTGCCTTTTGTTTTATATGTAATACATTTGCGATGTATTGAAAATAACGTAGAAGCGTTAAGATATTATCTTGCATTGAAACTTGGACACTTTCATTCGCACAGGATAATGGACAAAATGCTCCTACGTCTTTGTTGTCGTATACTTACCTATCTATAGATGGGCGAATTATATGTACTCATAAGGCGTGGGGCTATTGTTTATTATTGTGCGAAGGGCAGTCCAAGGCCTCAATGCGATAGTATCCAATAGTCCTCACGCTTCTTTTATTAAAAAAACACCGAACGAAGGGGACAGGGAGGAGAGAGTTGTTTTTATGAGTTTTAGTGTTATAGATAAGTTTGTATTTATAGTGTTTTTCTGTTTTGTATCATGTCATGATGACTATCCCTTTAAGAATCAATCTCATGTCTCTTATTTTGATTTAGAAAAAGGAAAGGTTAAAGATGTACAGATTTTTGCGGAAAGAGCTAAGATTATAGACAATGGATATGATATTTTTGAAAGAACAGATATACAACAGATTGAGAGCCCTCTTAATATATTTTATTGTAAATATCGTGGTAATGATTTCCCTTTCCATAAAATTGAAAATGTCAATATGTATTATATGCCTTTGAAATACATGGGAAGTGTAGCGGATAAGATTTCTGATGTGTTAATATCTTTTAATGATAAAGGGTATATGATGGAATATAAATCATATGATAAAAATGCATTGACATTTAGTGCTGATTTTCAGTATGAGGATAATTTGTTAAAAAAAGTAAACACTGAAGAATATATCGCTTTAAAGTTTATTTCCAATTTACCAGATGATTCTAAACTTGAAGATTGGGAACTTGATTATTCTAAATTTGATCATTGGGATAGGACAGCAGCTTATGATACTGTAGCTTTATGTTTTCGTGTAGATGTCGAATATGAGGGGAATTATATATTGAAATCTGTAGAACAAAGATTAAATGAAGACATTAAACCTTTTATTACAGAATATAAATATAGAAAATATGATAATGTGTTAGTTACTACAATAATAGGGAATTCTGGTGTTGATTCATGTTATTTGTATTTAGATGGAAAATATCCATTTAAAGCTATATATTATGACAAAAATAAAAAGTATGATGTTTTAATAAAAGATAATAAGGCGTATAGTGTGTTACCTAAAGATTTATATATTGATGCTGAATATAATAATTTTGGTAATATGGTTAAATATAAGGAATATAATATAGAATATGACAAGTCAGGATTGCCGAAACGTATAATTCGAAATATTAATAGTAGTTTAAATTTGGTATATAGCTGCGAATATGTATATGATGATAAGGGTAATTGGATTCAAGTAAATGTTACTCCTGAAGATAGACTTGGATATGATCAAACAATTTCTCTGATAAATGATATAAATAGATATATTAAGAATTTTGATTTAAAAACAGATAAGAGTATTGATGATTACTATGATTTGGCCCATAAAAAAAGAGATTTGTATTTGTTGGAACACTATTTTAAACCACGATATGAATATATGTACTCAAAGTTTATTTTATATAGAAAGATCAACTATTACAATTAATATTTATAATATATGATTAAATATATCTCTTTGATAAACAAAAATATTTTATTGTTTATAGCTCTGTTTGCTGTGTTTTGCGTGGATGCTCAGCAATATGAACGATTGCAAAATCGGGGTTTCTCAATAGGAACAAATGAACGAATGGTATTGGATGGGACTGATGGCTTTGTACTTTGTTTTAATGTGTTTAAATTCAATCGCGCAAATAAATGGGAAAAACTTGATTCTGATTTGCTTTTTGCGCCAGAAAAAATATCTCCTTTAAATCATAATGGTGATATGTATTTAAGAATGGGAGATGAATTAAAATTTCTAAAGGTAAAAGATATAGTTATTTCTGACAGTTCGGAAAATCATAAAACATACAAAGCGACAGTTGTTGGTGGTGGAAGAGTTTTATGGAATTATAGAAGAGTGCTTTTTATTAGTCCTAAAGGTGATTGGTTTGATTTTGCAGCATTTGATTTCTAAATCTTTTGTGGCTTAAAATTGAGATACATGTTGCGATCTTACTTCTTTGATAAAGTTGATTTGTTGGATCATACCCCAATCTAATGCATCGAGTATTGGCGGGTGATGAAACGATTCTTATGGAGTGAGGAGTGGAGTTGAATCCTATGGTATTTAAGTATGATTTTTAGGCAGGATGGTAGGTTCGTGGGTGCGTATAGCTTTATATGGCATAGTTTGGGAAGCGCCAAAAAAGGAGGTTGCGAGAGGGGATGGAAGACAGCGGTGGGGATTCAGCCTCAACCATTTTACATAATGGGGCAATATCAATAGGTGGTCAGTTGAGTACGTAAGTTTCATATGGCTAGATCAGAAACAATGTTAAAAGAAAAGTATGGTAAATCGGACGATGTAAATTTCTGGACTTATATTTGTGGTAATAAAAACATGTGAAGAAAAAGAGTTAATAACAGATATTAGTTTGGTATGAAGACAAGTAAATGCTTTGATCGTGCTTCTTGTAGCTGGGATTGTAAACCTCGGATCACGGGTTTAATACATGATCCGGTTGAGGAATCAGAAGCCTATTTGTCCATAGAGAAGGAGTTGGAGGAAAAGCTACGATCTTACTTCTCTGATAAAAAAATTGATTCTGGTAGCTGGTTTTGTACCCCGGTCTCATGTTTCGAGTATTGGCAAGTGATGAAACGTTTTTTATGGGAGGACTATCGAATAGAGTGGAGATCCCCGGTTGAGTTGAATCCTACTATATTTAAGGATGATCTTTAGGGGGTATTTGGGGTACGAATGGCTTTATATGGCGTGGATCGGGGCGGCACCAAAGGAGGAGGCTGCGAGTGGATGCGGAAGGCGGCGGCGGGGACACCAGCCCCGTTTTCTCTTGTGGTGCTTGGCGATGAGGATATGAAACATGAGCCTATTCCTTGCGAATAAGGGGTGATAACTGATAAAGGGGTTATTTATAGATCCGTCCTATATCGTGTCTTAGAGGGCAAAAGAAACGGCCTGAATGCAAATAACACTAATTAAAAGAAAGCGGTAAAGTTGTGAATATGGTAAAAACGAGGTTTTTGATCATCTATTCGATAGTGTGTACTATGGTATTGATACGTACTTGTACGAATGATGATATGTTGGCGGGATTTGACTTAAGGGAAATATCTGGCGTTGAATTTCCTCCTTATCGAGAGATACGTAGATGCAAGACACAATATCCTAGACTTTGTTGGATTGACATTACATATTCTTTATCAGCGGATAACAAGAGAGCCTTGCAAAAAAGACTTGAGGATATTACGGGGAAACCATGTTCTCGATGGGTCAAATACGAGGACAGATACGAGTTTCGAGATTTAAACTCCCCTTATGATATCTTTGTGATTGAGGTAAACAAGCGGGATACTTGTTTTCATGTGAGTTTTTGTTATTGACTGTGGTTTAAAATAAGTTGTTCTTAATTTGAGGTGTTATGGTGTTGGCTTGTATAAGTTTTATAATCTTTGAATTATCGGTTTTTATAGTCCTTACATTCAAGGCAAGGCCGGAGCGATGGACATTTAAGTCTTTTTGTCTTTGGTTGGTTTCTTTGGTCTCGTGGTGTTGTTTTCCACCATTGTACGTGTGGATTGAGCGGAAGTGGCGGCAGGCTAGTCTAAGAAGGGCGCTATTTGTGCTGTTATCCCCAGTCTCTTTTCTTTTCTTGGTGGATGCCTGTACGTTCGATCCGCATCGCTTCATCCATAACCTTGATAGCCTGATAATAGATCTCAATGCTATTAATAGAGACTGGACAGGGATTGATACGCTGTTATCTCTAATCTCTCTTGTTTACTTAGTATATATCTGTTCATTGGTATGTAAGTGCGTCAATAAGCCTTTCTATAACCGAAGAGATCTTTCAAGCAAGGTAGGGATAGGGGCAGCATACAAGATTGTAAATTCTCATGGCCGAAATGGGGATATGGATGAGGTTGACATTAGGTTTGATTCAGGTAGTGAAACGGAGAGTTCCAACAAAGGATGAAGACGAATCCCCCGGCTCATTGGAGCGTGTCGGAGGACGGTGGTTTTTACTTTAATGAGATTTCGGAAGATGGAACCTTCTTCACAATGCGTATAGATCACCAAAAGGGTACGGCACGTATAGAATATGGAGCGTGGTAGATAACTGGGGTTCGATTACCGGGGGAGGCCTTGTGTTCCGTGGATGGCGGCGGGATCCGTAGTTCCTACCCTTTCTTCTTGGTGCGTAAAAGCCAATTTATTACTGTTTAGGTGTCATAAAGTGGGATATTGTTAGCTGTTTTGCTCTTAGGATATACAGAGTTGGTAAGTGATTTTGCATAGATCAATCCATGCAGGCCAACAAAGGCTGTTTTAGCCATATTGAATAAGGTACTAGGGAAAAGCACTAAGTGTGACTAGAAAGCCTTTCCTGTGGCTTAAAAGTGAGGATACATCCATACAACACAGATGCACAACGAGGACTATCGTTCATAGAGAGAAGTTGGGCTGTAGAGGTCCTCGGAAGCTCCGGGCGCCCTTTCCATGGAATATAGGAATTATTTGCTTCATAACGGAAAAACACTTATATTTGTACATCCTCATAGCTTATGAGGTTTATCAATTACAAATGAGGCCTTATTCCCGGTTCGGGCAATAAGGCTTTTATTTTGTGCAGCGTCAAAGTAGCATCAATTCTCGAAATCTTAGATAAAGCAAAAATGCTAATTGCTTCATTATTAGCAATTAGCATTTTTACTAAGTGGTGCCACCAGGAATCGAACCGGGGACACAAGGATTTTCAGTCCTTTGCTCTACCAACTGAGCTATGGCACCATCATGTCGTTTTGTATATCGTTGTTTCGATTACGGGTGCAAAGATACGGACTTTTTTGATATATGCAATAGGTGGCGGTGGATTTTTTGAAAATATTTGAGGGTAGAGGTGGAATTAGCTGCTATAAGCAGGGTAAATAGGGGGAGCGTGTAGATAAATATGGATTTTTACTTATTTTTGGAAGCGGGTAGAGAATGATTAATAAGCTATAGATATGAAGAAAGTAATTTGGAGTATTGTTTTAAGTTGGGTATGTTTGGCATTTGCTGCTGGGATAGGAACTCGTGATGCGGTGTCTGCCTGTGATGGGAAAGTGTATAAAAAAGGGGATAAGATTATGTTTGGTGTCCCTAAGGTTTCCGGATATTTGTTTGTTAGGACGTTTACAAAGGATGGGAAGATTTCTACGATGCCGAAAGAGAATCTGGCTAGTCAAGAGGCGGTGATCGTTGATATTCCGGATTACGATAAGAAACTCTTTGAGAGTATGGGCGTTTATTCTGAGGTAGAAACGCATCCTCTTGTCGTGGTAGAGCTGGATGGACGGCGTCTTTGTATAAATATTAATGATGCGCTTAGTCAAGGGAATATTGTTTCGGAATATTTTAAAAGCGAAATTGAGGGTGTGGTCGATTTAACGTCCGATCTCTTATTTGTTTATGCGCTTAAATTAAATAATGTGACAGTTGATGACGATGTGATAGTAAGGTATATGGCTCATTGTGACAAGAATCTGGTAGAGAAAAATCAAGCGGATCCATTTACTATGGCGAATCTTAAGAAAGAATATGCCGCTAAATTGGAAAAGGCGTTAGGGGACGTTGATTTTAGTAAGGTGTTTCGTATTGAGAGTCAGTCGGAGATGTTACAATATGATATGGATAAGCAGATCTTTCCATTAAAAGGGTTGTGGTGCCCACAAATTAAGACAGACCAGCCGGATGCGTTGGCTAAGATTGGCTTTTGTAAATGGGATGATTGTGCCTTTCGATTTGTGAATATACCAGAGTTCATGAATGTCCCTTGTGAGACGGCTCGTGCGAAAGGGTTTTATGATATGAGGAAAGTCGGAAAAGTGCCTACCTATAATAAGCCGCTGGCTACCTCTTATACTTATATCCGTTTCTTGGATAAGAAGGTACAGCTTCCCGAGAAAAAGAATAAGGTCTATCATAACGGTGATATAAAGAGTATGTCTTTGGCTGATTTGTATGGGAAAATGGCTATAGAGGCGCAAATTATAAAGATGGATGTTTATCACTTACCTTTCTTGAAGATAAGTGATTTTGAACTCTTCTATAATTATTTAGGATCCATTGAAGTGAAATAATAGGAAAACGGTCCGTCCCCCAATAAAAATGAGATGGACCGCTTTGCATTCGTGAATTCAGAGCGGATATTTCTTTTTAGTTTAGTGAGTTCCAACCTTGCGCCTTAAGCTCGACTTCACCTCCGTCACGACCGACAAGATAATTGCCTAACTCTGGCTTTGTTATATGACCGATCACCTTAATACCTTTCATTTCCGACACCTTATCATGATCTGCTAAAGGAACAGTGAATAAGAGTTCATAATCCTCACCTCCATTCAATGCCGCGGTTATCAGATTCATGTTAAACTGCTCTGCCATGGCTGCGGTTTGGTAATCGATAGGAATACGATCTTCGTAAACTCGGCAACCTACATTACTTTCTTTAGATATATGAAGCAACTCCGAAGAGAGGCCGTCGGAGATATCCATCATGGAGGTAGGAACGATTCCTGCTTGGTCAAGAACCTCGACAATGTCTTTGCGGGCTTCCGGTTTTAATTGGCGTTCCAACAAATATTCTTTACCAGAGAAATCGGGCGTGAAATCTTTCTCCCCATTAAATATGCTTTTCTCCCGTTCCAGTAATTGGAGACCCATGTAGGCGGCCCCTAAATCGCCGGACACGCAAATAAGATCGGTCTCCTTGGCTCCGTTTCGATAGACAACTTTACCTTTCTCTCCCTCGCCTAGGCAAGTGATGCTGATCGCTAACCCTGTGCGTGAGGCGGAAGTGTCGCCACCAACGAGATCTACGTCATAGATATCACAAGCGAGTTTAATGCCCTCGTAGAATTCTTCGAGATCTTCTACACAGAAACGTTTGGAAATACCCAATGATACCGTAATCTGTTTCGGGCGGCCGTTCATGGCGTAAATATCGGAGAAGTTTACGACTGCGGATTTATAGCCGAGATGTTTCAACGGCACATACATCAAATCGAAATGAATACCTTCCAGCAAAAGGTCTGTCGTAACCAATACTTGCTTGTCTGTGTAATCTAGTACGGCTGCGTCGTCACCAACACCTTTCAACGTACTCGGATTTTTAAGTTCTATTTTATCGGTGAGATGACGGATTAACCCGAACTCTCCCAAAGTCGATATTTCTGTTCTATTGCTCATAAGATTGTTAACGTAATATAGGATGATTCTTTATTCTTGTATCAATATGTTTAACTATTAATTCTTGAAATTGTTTTTCCCGGTCCATACAGAAACCCACCGTAATAGGCAAACAATATAAATGAGAAAACCATTCCATGGGAAGCGAAGGAAGGTCACGGAGTCGGGCGGCATCTTTCTCCGTGATGATTATCAATTTACTTGTAGAAGTCAACCGCTTGAAGGCCGTTTGTATTTTCAGGATGTCATGCCGATCGAAGGCGTGATGATCCGGAAAGACCAAAGAGGTGACATGCTCCGTATATTTATGGATTTCTTTTTCGAGAGGTGCCGGGGATGCGATACCGGATACCAATAAAACCTCTGTAGTAGAGGCCAGCCCTTTTAATGTGCGTTTGGGGGCTTTACCGGAAAAGACGGGTTCCAGCTCCCCGTAAAGAATACGGCTGAAATAGAGCTCTTGATAAGCTGAGAGATGTATATCCTCCTCTATGATCCGGAAGTCTATAGGTTGTATACATGACTCACATTTCGTGACAATGATCACGTCCGCACGTCGAGCGCCATCCATAGGTTCCCTTAAACGGCCTGCGGGCAAGAGCTTATCTTGCGTATAAAGACGGTGGCAATCGGTTAAAAGGATGTTCAGCGTGGGGGCGACGTATCGATGTTGAAAGGCATCGTCCAGCACGATCACTTCCGGGCGCTTATTCTCTGGCAGAGCCAATAGATTGCGGATACCCCTGCGGCGATCAGCGTCTACGGCAACGAGAATATCTGGAAACTTACGTTTCATTTGGTACGGCTCGTCACCGATATCCTTGCTGGTACTTCGCTGATCGGCCAACAAGAAACCGGAGGTTTTCCGTTTATAGCCACGGCTGAGTACAGCTACCCGGTATCGGTCTTTTATCAAACGGATGATGTATTCCGTATGAGGGGTTTTTCCGGTCCCCCCGACAGTCAGGTTCCCCACGCAAATAATAGGCAGATCATACCGCTCTGTCCGAAGGACTTTCCAGTCGAACAGCTGATTCCTGAATCTCACCCCGATTCCATAAAGGAAAGAGAATGGAGTGAGGAGTTTATTGAACTTAATCGTATGATCTGTCAGCATGGTCCAGTTATTATAACGGTTTCATATCGTAAGGCATACGAGCTTGGATTCCGCAATTCGACTTGATATTATTCAACGTCTTGAAGTACTCGAACTCATTGCCCAATACATTTTTGATGATAGAGAGTTTCACCTCTCCGAGCTGGCTTTCCAAGAACTCGTCCAAGAAATTCTTGGAACCGCTGACGGTAGTCACGCTATACTGATCCAGACCGGCCAACCCTGCCGCTGTGCTTATAGCTAATTCAATACCGCCCAGCTCATCGACTAAACCTCTTTCTTTCGCTTGCTCACCCGTCCAGACCCGTCCTTGTCCGATAGCGTTGACCGCTTCGGTAGTCATACCTCTACCTTCGGCGCAGCGGGAAAGGAACGTTTGGTAGCCTCTTTCCACGTATCCCTGTATCAGTGCTTTCTCACTCTCGGTCATGGGACGGGAGAGGTCTCCTAAGTCCGAGAATGTGTTTGTCTTTACGATGTCCGTGGTCAACGCTAGTTTCCCGAATAATCCGGAGGCGTTCGGGAACATGCCGAAGATACCGATGGAGCCGGTCAACGTATTCGGTTCGGCGATGATCTTATTAGCGGCGCATGAGATATAGTAGCCTCCCGAGGCAGCTACGTTGCCCATGGAAACGACCACAGGTTTCACCTTTTTCAACTCGACAACTTGACGCCATATCTGCTCGGATATATAAGCGCTACCTCCCGGGGAATTCACACGGAATACCACGGCTTTCACGTCATCATTGTTTTTTAGCTTGATAAGCTCATCGGCCATTTTCTCCGTGATACTTTGTTCGATATCGTAAAAGTTGCCGGGTGTTTGCGCCTTAATCTCGCCTTCGGCGTAAAGTACGGCTATCTCCGGGGCGTTTTTGGTGGGTGAGGCCTTGAGGGTTTTCATTTGAGCTAAGTTGGCCGATCTCAGTTTCTCTCCATTTTGTCCGGCTAGCTCTTTGACGTATGCTTCTACCTCCGGCTTATACTTCAATTCGTCTATAAAGCCACATTCTACCGTTTTCACAGGGTCCGCGAAGAAAAGCCCCTCATTGGCGTAATGGTTGATATCGTTCACGCTGATGCCGCGTGATTCGGCGATGCCTTCGGCTATATTATCCCAGATGGTGGAGATATACGATTGGATTTGCTCCCGGTTCGCCTCGCTCAGCTTATCCAGCATAAAAGGCTCCACGGCACCTTTGTAGGTACCTACCTTAAAAATCTGCATCTCGATACCTACCTTATCCATCAGTCCTTTGTAGAATAGGGTTTGCGAGGCGAGTCCCGTCAATTCAAGGATGCCTTGCGGATTCAAGAATACCTTATCGGCTACGGAACAAAGGAAGTAATTCCCTTGCGTGAAATTATCGGCGTAAGCTACCACGAACTTGCCGCTTTCCTTGAAATCTATTAACGATCGGCGGATTGCTTCCAAACTAGCGCTACCCGAGGAGAGAAGCCCCGATTCGATATAAATCCCCGCGATCTTGTCATTCTGTTTCGCTATCCGGATCGTCTCGAGCAGGTCCTTCAGTGACAGCATGTTTTCCTTGTCGCCCATCAAGGCGGAGAATGGATTCTCCGCCGGGTTATCCGCTAGCGTCCCGTCTAGCTTGATCTTGAATACCGTATTGCTTTTGGGGGTGTAATCAGGTGTGCTACCTACGGTGGCGATATATCCTATAGTCATGGATATCAATACCGTCAGGATTATTCCCATTGCCAACATAACGCCTAGCGTTGAGGCAAACATCATTTTAAAGAATTGTTTCATATCTATTGAAAACTAATTAGATGACAAATGTACGAAAATTTCCTCTACGTCCCGGTCGCTGAGGCATACTTGTTGGTAAACATCTCGCAGAAGCTCCGGGTTGATCTTTTTGAAATCCTTTTCTAAAGGGGTGATGAAAAGACCTCCGATATCGGCAGCTCCCGGGCTGGACAGGAGATGGTCGTTCCCCTCAGCCTCGTATTGCCATGGGCGGTGGCGTTTACGAGGGATTACCGTGATTACCCAATTATTATCGTAATAGGAGCCGAAGATATTCATCATCGGCTCGGGCTCACCGGGAAGTATCGGCAAAGCGGCGTAGATCTTTTTGAAGAGCCGGGTGGCGGCTTCTTCGGTGGCGGCTTGGATGACGAGGCCGGGGCGGAGGTTGCCGGTGAGTGGGTATATACGGTTGTCGTATACACTCGCATACGATTGTCGTATAAATTGGGTTACCTCTTCATCCAGCGGCATGATGCCTCGTGTCACTGCTTGGAAGTGGGCATGATCCGGTGCCGAGGCTCCGCTACGGGGTCCATTGTAGAAGACGGTGAAGGGAGCGAGTCTCCTAGTCAGTTCCAAGAAGTCATTCCATTGCGGCAATATCAGTTGCGGAGTATGTTTCCGGGTAGGGATCGTAAAATGCTGGGGGAAGATCGGGTAGGGGTTACACAATACCAGATGGCGAAAGCCGAAAGGCAGTCGCTCCTGTTCCACCGGCAGGTTCTCGGGACATAGGAAGCACTTGCGTTCTTTTAGGGATCGGGCATCTACCTTGGCCCCGGTGGAAACAATACGGGCGGGATTGAATTGCGCACGTATCGAGAACCCTCCCATATCGAAGGATTTTACTTGCACGGCCTCCAGTGCCTTATAGTTCTTCTCGGCCAATGGCCATGTCACGAGTTGCTTGGACAGTAATTCGGTCGCTTGCGATGAGCTGACCCAGTTGTTTGGTTTCATTGTCTTTCCATGTTTAAGCGGGCCTCGAGTTCCCAAGTCCTGATTTTATCCTTATATATATTATGGTTGTTCATTTTCACGACATCCAATGAGGCGTCGGAGTTATCTTCCCAACGGCGGCAAAGGTACAGCACGTCGTAGATCCGCCCGATCGGGTACTCGCGGCTGATGCGCAGGCCGAGGGCGTAATCTTCTCCGTAACTGGTGTTCGGGAGGTTTAGTTTCCGTAGCAAGGGTGTATAAAAGGCTCGGGGTGCTCCAAGCCCGTTGATGCGGAGGGCGTTATTGCGGCCGTTCTCGGGAGTCCATTCTTTATGGTCGATAATTCCGGGCGGGATGGTTCGCATATCGAAATCGGTCATTCGGTAGGTTCCGACCACCATGGCGCATCGCTGCTCGTAGAAGGCTTCCACGATCTTACGCAGGGTATGCTCGTCACTGTATACATCATCGCTATCCAATTGGATGGCGAACTTGCCGCAAGCCGAATGGTGTATTCCTATATTCCAGCAACCCCCGATGCCGAGGTCGTCACGCTCCGGCTGGATATGGATAATACGAGGGTCCGTGGCGGCGATCGTTTGGATTCGCTCGGAGGTGCCATCCGTAGAATGATTATCGATAATGATTAGGTTGAAAGGGAAGGACGCCTCTTGTCGCAGTACGGAACGGATAGCGTCCTCGATCGTCCGTACACGGTTACGTACAGGGATAATAACGGAGGCTTCCGTTTGAAATGTCTGCTCGTCAAAACGGACTGGCTTGAAATGAGGGGGCAAGTAGCCGCCTATCATCTTTAAGTGATCTGTACAGGCGGCTTCCATCTCGATCTGTACGGAGCGGTTCTTGGGATCTACATAGTCGAACATCTTCTCTCCGGATTTCCGTAAATCATTCTCTACTTCTGTATATAGATATTCGTTGATATGCGTCAGCGGAGCGTTTTGGGAGACTTTCAGGCGCAAGTCGTAGAGTCCGGCGAATGTATATTCCGTATCCATGGAGGCTATGGCGTTTTGTAGCGTGGAAGAACGATAAAGTAGGAGGGAGCCGAAATTGAAATCATCCCTAAGACTTCCTTTCTGGTAATCGATCACCGGATGGGGGTTGAGTTTGCCCTCCTTCTGCTCGTAATAATCGGAGTAAACCATACCGGATCTCGTATCGTCGGCGATGGCGACAAAACGCTCTAGGGCATACATGCCTAATAGAAGCTCTTCAGTCTTCGTATAAATTAACGTATAATGGGCACTGGCATAGCCGGCTATTTCCCGGAGGGTCTTCGTGCTCCATATATTCTCCGTGCGGATTAAATTGCAGGGATAAATAGCCTTGGCGTGGGGATCGTCCGTGATTAGATAGATCTGACTCACTAAGGACGACTCGGCCAATTGCGCTACCGTTTGTCGTGTAGCCTCTATTTTTCCATAAGGGATAAAGCAATTGATTCGTTTCATTGTATATACTGTATTTTATTTTGTTGTTGAATGGAGAAAAAGCGTAAGATGGACTCCATGAGTCGATTTCGTTCCGACGATGTTTGAAGTGCCTCAAACGGGAAACCGAGCGAACAAGTCCGATATTTCCCTTCATAAACGATTCCCGCCCCGATATTGTTCTCCGGATATCTCAAGATGGTATGGGCGAGCTTATCCGCCGGAAGTACACCGTCTACCGACTCGATCGAGTAGCAAATAGGGTTCGGACGTGTCCGGAACGTGTATCTGCCGTTTATATATCTGTAAGGGGATGCGCAACTGTTTACGACTCCCTCCTTGCTGGCATTACGGCTAGCCAACTTCCCTTTTAGTACCTCCTCGACGAACGTACGGTCTTGTGCGTTGCCCCAGCTGTCGGAGAAAAGATTCGTCCCGCTTACAAGCAAGTTGCCGCCTTGGGCAAGGTAACTGCGAAGCGTATCCTGTAAAACGGGAGTGATAACCGGTTGGCGCTGTTTTCCTAAAATCAAGTCAATAATCGGATACGTATCCGGCTTTACGACTCCCTCGGCCAAAGATTTATGGCTACATGAAACAAAGGAATAACCGGTCCCGGCCATGGCCTGCCCATGTATGAAAGGATAATCGAAGGTATTGCCCGCTATGACTTGGCCTGCGTAATTGTTGTAACTATCCCCATGCCCGTTATTATCATTGCTGTTCCATGTGGCGGTACGGCGGAATTCGAATTGATCCCCGATAAATGCGATATCATTCAGATAAGGCACTCCCCGGTCGACGGCATAAAGAAAGCCGGCTAAACTATCCGCCGCACTCTCGAAACTGGCTGGACCGCTGATCCTGTCGAATCCATTGACGATTAATACCGTCTTATCCTTTTCACCTTTAGGAGACCGGTAAACACTTACGATCTCGGAAGGGAAACTGATGCCTCCCTTATTTACGGCAGCTACCTTATAACTATGGATAATACCCGCCTCAATTGGAAGAATGATTTCTTCTCCTTTTACGAGCGTCCCGTTATCGAATCCACCGCTGTCTTTTCGACTATAAAGGATATAGGCGGTTGGTGAGGCACTCTCCTCAAGAGTATCCTGTACGGCTTTCCAGCCGATTCTCACTTTATTCGTTTCTACGAGCTCCGTATACAGACGATCGGGTGGGAGCGGTTGTACGATAGGCTCCTGTTTATTCTGGAAACAGATATAACGGAGCATCCCTTTATAGATCGCCCTACAGATAAGGAAACGGAAGCGTGGGTCTAACCCGTAACGCATATCGGCGAAGTTTTGATGGGATAGTAATTCTAATAGCATCGTTGGGACATCGGGAATACGTGCCTCTATATAAGATTGATTCCACATGCCCCGGCGGCTCCATTGAGGATTGTAAACCTTACGGACATCGGACAGGATCTGTGTTTGGATCATGTCGGTTAGGTCTCTGGCGATCTCCCGGCTTTTCCGGTTGGTGTAGATTCCGTCGTTGCTTTTAGACATATAGATGCCGAGTGTCCCTATAATTGAGTCATCCGGGGTGGTTCCTGCGTCGGAATGGAATGCGAAGGCCATGTCGATAGGGATATGGGTCTGTTCTTTTAAATAATTAACCCATTGGGGACGTGCGTAAATGTCGTCTTGATAATCATTGCGGAAAGCGCTTTTCGAATAGATACTATCCGGTATTCCCGCCCATTGTAGCCAATATCGGGCCGCCTCGGTAAACCGTGGATACCCACTTGTCTCTGCTTCTATCGGATAGGGACTTTCTAGCGGGCTACGTGCGATGTTCCCCATGCCGCCACCGATCTTGATTGCGTCTGCCGTGATAATCTTTCCCGATTTATTGCTTTGATTCGTTAATACGATTCTCTCATGGGCTTGTTCATGTGCCGTGAATTTGAAGTTTCCCAGATAGATCCAAGTCCCACCCCCCATTGTTTGATTGACGGCGATTGTGGTTTCCCCTCCGGCATGATGGATGGTATACAGTGCCTGCTCTGTGCTGTTCGGAAAAGATTGATAGGAGGCATAGACCGCGTAATTCCCCGATTCCGGAATTTCGGGAATCCACTCGATGAGACTTTCTTTTCCTTTCCTCTGTGTGACCGTCTGCCGATAGGTACCTTGCGTAAAAGGGTTCTCCCCATTCGTATAAGTAGCTTGAATATGCCCAAATCCGGCTTTCTCCCCATCCGACCAAGCTTTCTCTCCATCCAATTCCTTATACTCGGATCCCGGAGTAGAGCGATCATTGTCGATAATGATTTCGTGTATTTGAGTGTCCCTTTCCCGGGGGATAAGAATAGTCGCTCCTGCGTTTTCAAGCATCGGGGTCAGATAAGGAAGAACAAAACTCTGCGTAAATAAGTCCTCCACGGTGCCGAACATGCGAGCCCGTTGCCATTCCCAGCGATGGGCGGTCTGGGCGTAATATAAACCATGGCTTTGCCAAAGGGCGATATGACGGTTTTGTAATCCGTTTTTTATCTCATGAGGGGTGGATAGGCTACGGGTTAGCGGGTATTTACTCTCTTTAATGGAGTATAGCCTCTTTTTGTTGGGACGTCCTTTTCTGTCGTATTCGGGAATCAAGCTCTCAATGTCTGTATCTCGGGTCAAGATGACGATCTTGGAGGCATTGGGGAATAGGGGAGCTATACTTGCGTAAAGCTCAGAAACGTTATATTCCCGAAAAGGGATGTCCTCCAAAGCTTCATTGGCGAAAAGCGTGACTTTCTTCTTCTGTATGAGGATGGAGTCAATCTTAATGGTGCGTGAAGACACATATTGCCTTGCGAAAGAGTTTAGCTTTTGATCTAATTGCTTTTTTAAGCTTTCACTATCCTGCCCTTCTGCCGGAAAGCTCCAGAGAAAAATGGATAGTAAGGATATGATGATCCTAACAGGATAGGAGAGTTTTTCTCGCATATTTTTATAAATATTATTGGCTGTCTTATTTCTACAAATTTACGAAAAATCTCCGTAATAACCTTATAAAAAGCCCAGATTGGCGCAATTAAAATTGAATATGAAGAAGGTAGGGGCAAATTGTGGATATTGGGAGAAGTCAAATCTATGTGAACGGCAGCAAGGAGAAGAACGGATTTGTCCCTATCATGGGACGGGTAGCGATTAACGGGACGATGGTGCGGTTCAGTTCAGTTGCGAGCGAACTATTCGTGTTCATGGTCAAGACGCCTATCTGGGGAATGATTATCCCTTCTTGAAGTGTCGGGTTTACGATAGTATCTCAATGGGAAACGGTGGTAAAGTCAATGGGATAGAGGTGTTATCTCAATGACTTTACGGCCGTGTCCCATAGGCTTTTTTTGTATCCCGGATAAGTTGGTAGGGGATGGTTCAGGGCGCAAAGGGCGCATCTTTGCGAGGTTTGTAAAACTTTTATATTATAAAAAAATTAGCGTCTTACTTATATATAGATGGAGTAATATATTTTTTTTTGTAAAATGTTTTTGCGAACACGTAAAGATGCGCCCTAATGCGCCCTGTGATTTTTTTTGAAGATTTTCTTGATGTCTTAAAGTATAGATAGACAGTTGTTTATGTAATACTGTTCTCTTAGCCCTTTTTTAGTCTTTGGGGCGATATAATCGGCCTAAACTCACATTGTACGTGGCCCAAAAGCACGTGTACAGAGCGATTTTCTCGTGATTCCATGAGCAGAAAGCCGTTTTTCCCGTGTGATTTCCTCTCGTCGCCAGGACCTGTTTATCGTTTTTATACGTGTAAAAGCACTCGTGAGAGCCCTGTTTTCGGTACACGTGGTGACTCGTAAGTTAAAAAAGAGCGTCACGTATTATTTCAATGTACGCAATCCCCCTCATGAAAAAAATATTGCAAAAAAAATTCCGAAAAAGTTTGGAGGTTATGTTTTATAACACTACTTTTGCACCCGCATTCGAGAGAGAACGCCGGTACAAAATGATGAAACAAACTTTTAGAAAAAAAAGTTCCGGAATAATTTGGAAGTTTAAAATAAAAGTCCTTATCTTTGCAGCCACGTTCGCAAAACGAAAGCGACAGAAGAGTTCTTTGATAGATTTACATAATTC
>ERZ838577.2959-NODE-2959-length-17346-cov-4.484934_pt1 | contig 17346 bp, 10 predicted proteins | sample MGYA00519682_ERZ838577 | MGnify/ENA primary metagenome ERZ838577 (study PRJEB31850, sample SAMEA3708838) | human gut metagenome | biome: human gut; feature: human-associated habitat; material: faeces | place: China | collected 2014 ...
GATTACTAAAGAAAGGAGTTCCCGTAGAACTAACATTCAACAGGGAACTCAGGATCAACTCTTCAGACGACAATCCTGGCGTAATTCTGAATGCCTCTACTGAGGACACAGACTCTTCTCAGGTCAAGCATTACTTTGTGGATGCAGAAGGTTATAAGGGCGCAATTATCCCCTCGGCGAATTTCGAGCCTCTCCCGATCGCCATTGCGGTTGAACGCGCTACGACGGCACTCGCTCACGTCGCGCACAATTCTCTGCATAGAACGCTCCGTCTTGACCAGGATGAGTTCTCCGGACTCAGCCGTTACCTTGCAGGTCCTGAAAACGTGAATGGGCACGCTTTCGGTGCGACCGAGGATTCCATGGTTTCCATCTATGCGGAAAACCTCGAACTTGCTAACCCTGTTTCCATGCACAGCACCCCGGTTGAGGGCAACATTGAGGATTCCGCCTCGAACCTGCCCCGCGCCGCAGCTCGTCTGAACCGCGCGTCTCACAACATCTTTGACCTCTACTCGATGGAACTGCTCCATGCGACCCAGGCCATTGATCTCCGGAAGATGAAGAACCCGGCTGTGAAACTTTCTCCTGCTACTCAGAAGCTTTACGACGCCTATCGCACCAAGGTTCCGTTTGTCGGCGAAGACCGCATCTTCTCGCAGAATCTTGAAGACGGTGTAAACCTCCTCTCTTCTTATAAGGACTGAAAAGAGAAACTTTATCCCTGAGGTGTAAAGGGGCTGACGGCAGGAATCACTCTCTCCTATTCCTGCCGCCGGCCCCTCCTGATTTCCGTATACTCGCTGCCACCCAGTTTTATCCTAATGAGCAGACCGTCATCCCGCGGTTTGAGATTTTTTGTGAATCAATGATTCTCTGTTGCCATGATGGATACAGATAATTCCTGTCCAAAGTCGCTTGCAATCAAAATAACGGCACTTTCTGCAGGTACCCCAGTTCTTGACGGTTTCTCGACGGCTACTGCTGCCTTCCTCATTCTGCTGATCCCGGGACTGACGCCTTGGGAAATCGGCTGCTTCTCTTGTCTCTATTTCGCTGGTTTTCTAGTCGGGTCTGGAATTTTCGGCAGCATTTCCGATCGTATTGGCCGACGGCCGGTTTTCACTTTTCTGATGGGGGTCTTCGCGATTGCGGCTTTCGCGCCGCTTATAAAGACAGGGACTGGCATCCTGTTTTTTACCCGCGCCGTAACCGGACTGGCACTTGGGGGAGACTATCCCGTCAGTCAGGCGGTTGTATCTGAAACAATCCCCGCAGTATGGCGAAACCGATCTTTATCAGTGCTCATGCTTGGGTGGTATATTGGCGCGATCGCAGGAGTGCTGATCGCAATTCCCGTCGTTCAGGGGTTCCTTCCCTGGGAGTTCTTCTTTGGAGTCGAAGGTCTTGTTGGCCTGCTTCTTTTCCTTGGTCGGATTTCGGTTGTTCTTCCCAACATCACGGATCGGCGCTCCGTAAGAAAAGCCATCAAAAACAGCCCGAAAAAAGCACTTCAGAATTTTCTTAAAAGCCACGAAATCCCAAACTTCGCTTTCTGCGTCGTTTTTTGGCTCTGTCAGACGATACCGGCGACCGTCCTGATGTTCTATGCTCCTTCGTTGATCTCGGTGCTGACAGGAAACCAGGATGGACTTGTGCAATCCCTTCTGCTTTATGTTTTCTTTCTGATTGGCGTTCTTCCGGCCACAACCCCCTTTTTCGCAAAACGACCAAAAGCTGTCTTGATAGGGACATTCGGTTTAATGGCTGTCGCTTTGATCTTGATTGCCTTTTTGGGGTCAACACATCCTGCTATTGCCTCCGCTTTCTTCATACTCTACGCATTGGCTTACGGACTGCAGACACCACTGGATTTTGTCTTCCCAAACATGCTCTTTAAAGAAGAATCCAGGGGATTCTGGGTCGGAATTATTACCGCGGTTTCCCGTCTCGGCGCTTTAGTTTCAGCCCTGATTTTTCCCATACTCCTTAATGTCTATCCAGCCGCCAGCCTTTTGATGGGCGGAGCTGCTGTTCTGATTTTTGGACTGATTTACTCGCTGAAAAACGCTCCTAAAGATCACCTGAAAAATCCTTCATGACAGGATTCCCGCAACTCAGGCTGTGATGAGAAGCCATACACAAGTTTTCATCGATGGATCTTCCGTCGATATTCTAAAAATAGATTCTTGATTGAGAAGAACTGACACTCAACAAGGAGGCGGACCGCTGAGTCCCCTCCTTACCGATCAAGCCAATCACAAGGGCCGCCGGAGACATTCCCCCGCGGCCCTGATTGTTTCCCGGATTCTATTACGACGCTTTACGTCGGCACCGGAGTTTCTTTCTTAAGGGTCCAGGCGGCAAGCCACCCCACGGCAAGCATCCCGGCGGCGAAATAGAAGCCGCTGTTCCAGGTATTCGTGCTGTCCCGCAGCCACCCCGTGATATAGGGCGAGAGAATCGCCCCAAGCATCGCGATGCAGTTATAGATCCCGTAGACGGATGACAATTTGTCCTTCGGGGCGGCATCCGAAATGAGGGTCAGGATAATCGGGTCGCAGGCGAGTTTCCCGAAGAGCCCATAGGCGACCAGTGCCGCGATCAGGAGATCCCATTCCTGGACGTGAACGAGCGAGACAATCGACGCGATCGCGACCGGGATGAGGATGAGGAGGAAGGGCTTCCGCTTTCCGATTTTGTCTGAGAGCCTGCCGATCAGGAGCGCGGCCGGGACACTCGTCCACGCCACAAGCGACGCGATCATGCCGGTTTCCGAGAGCGGTATGTGCCGCACGTCCGCGAGATACAGCGGGAGCCAGGTCACCATCACAAAGAACCCGTAGACATTGCAGAACGCGATAAAGAAGATCGTCGCGAGCTGCCGGTTCCCGAGGATCTCCCCGATACTCGCGACAGACCCGGCTTTTGTCTTCGCGTGCTCCACCTTCTTCGCGTGCGTCCCGGTCTTCACGAAGAGATAAATCAGAATGCCGACGATGATGGTCGGAATGGCGTAGAAGAGAAACGTCACGCGCCAGCCGAGGTCGAGGCCAAACGAAATGTAGCTTGAGCCGATGAGCCCGAGTGTGATCCCGACCGCCTGGCCGTTATTGATGATCGCGTAGCCGAGCGCCCGATATTTCGGAGGCGTGGAGTCGCTTGAAATCGCGTACTGGGGACCGTAGTAGAAGCCTTCGCCGAACCCCGCGAGAATGCGGATCAGGATCAGCATGAGGAACGACGACGCGAAGTGCGTGAGCGCGGTCGCGGCTCCAAACACCATGAAGCCAAAGAGAATGATCTTCGTGCGGCCGAAGCGGTCCCCGAGGAGCCCGGACGGGATCTGGACCGCGGTGTACATGATGAAGAAGACGGAGGTGATGAGGCCGACTTCCGCGTTGGAGAGCAGGAATTCTTCCCGGATCACGCCTTGCACCGGACTCAGAATCGTGCGGTCCGCATACATGAAGACCCAGCCGAGGAAGAAGAGGAGCGAGGTGGTGAGCCAGTTCCCGGTTCCCGATTTGCCTTGCGACATTTGGATTTCCTCCTAAAAAGATCGGAAGAAAAAGCGGTGTGTTTCGTTTTTTACATTCTTCTTTTCAAAGCCTGTCAGACACCTGGCAGCGGAATAACCGCCGCCAGGCTGATCGAAGTTATTTGAAATTAAGAGCGGATAAGCGTCAGATCTGCTTCTTCTCTTTGATGCAGAGAACGGCGACGATACCCAAAATCAGGAGCCCGACCGCGACATAGAAGCCGCTGTTCCAGGAACCCGTGATATCGCGGAGCAGCCCTGTCGCGTACGGCGCGATGATGGCGGACGACATCCCGACGAAGTTAAAGATCCCGAACGCGGTGGAAAGCTGGTTCCGCGGCGTGTTATCGGCGACGAGCGCGATCGTGAGCGGGTCAGTGGCGAGCTTTCCGAAGAACCCATAGCAGACGAGCGCCGTGATCATGAGGGCGTGGCTGTTCGTCAAGAGCATCAGAAGGATGCTGCAGGCCGCGAGCGGGAGGAGGCAAAGCACCACCGGACGGCGCTTCCCGATCTTGTCCGAGATGTAGCCATAGAGCAGCGCCGCGGGGATCGAGGTCCAGGCAACGAGGGACGACACGAAACCGGTGTCCGAGCGCGCGATGCCGCGGACTTCCTCGAGATACACCGGGAGCCACGTGCACATCACGAAGAACCCATAGAGGCTGCAGAAAACGAGAAGGTACGTGAGAAGGAGGTTACGGTTCTTCAGGAGATCCGTGAACTTCGCCTTCGGGGCGGAGGCGGACTGGGCCTCGCGCTTCGGTTCCTTCACGAAGATGAGGATCCCGAGGCCCACAAGGATCGTGGGAACCGCGAAGATGTAGAACGGAAGCCGCCAGCCGCCATTCATGTCAAACGCGATGTAGCTTGAAGCGACGAGACCGAGCGTGATACCGAAGGCCTGTCCGCTATTAATAATGGCGCTGCCAAGGGTCCGGAATTTCGTCGGAATGAGTTCCGAAGAGAGACCGTACTGGGGGCCGTAATAGAAGCCCTGGCCGATACCAGTCATGGCTCGGGCGAGGAGCAGGATGCCAAACGACCCGGCAAGGCCCGTGAATCCGGTGAAGAGACCGAAGATCGCGAAACCGAAGGCGATCACTTTCGCTTTGCCGAGCTTATCCCCGAGGATGCCGGACGGCACCTGGAGGAGCGTATACGTCATGAAGAACAGACTGCTGATCAGACCGACCTCGGCGTTTGTGAGATTGAAGTCCGTGCGAATCAGCACCTGCACCGGATTCAGAATCATTCGGTCTGCGTAGATGAAAATCCAGCCCAGGAAGAAAAACAACACAGCGACTTTCCAGCTGGTTTGTTTCTCCTGTGCCGGAGCAGTAATCGCGGCCATAATAGGTCTCCAAAAATGGAAGATGAAAAACTCCTTTGACAGAATCAATTCTACGGTGACGTGTTTTTGGGATAGCGCAGTTTTTTTGTGGGAATTTCAGGCCGTTAATCGAAAATTTTTAAAAGTCAGAATCAGCCTCCGAACGGCGCTTCAGACCCGCTATAGTAGCGAGTGACGGATGGACGTGTTTTTCTTAAACCGGTCTTAAACACCTGTTTTTATCGATGTTTTGATTTTCACTGATTGAGGAAAACGCAAGTTCTGTTTTTAAGTCCGTAAGGATGAACGGGGACGCTCAACTGTCACTGCCACACAGGATTCTGTGTAACAGGAATTCTGAATTGAGGTTCTGAGAAATGGACCCTGCCTCTGTTTATAGGTTATTAAGAACACTATCTTTTAAAGGTTCCCGTCCCGTCCCTTCGGTTCGGAGTTTCTCTTTTTTCTCGAGGTGAGTCATGTGGGTGTCAGCGTCTGAGAAGAGCCTGCGGGAGAGAATCGCGTCTTGCGGGGCAGATCCCCTCGAGACCGCAATCGCGGCGCGTTACCGCCATGGGCTCGATATCGAGATTCCAGAACTCTCAGAACGCGTTTTTATCAGTACGGCCGCGAAGGGACTCTTTCCCTCGCACTTCGCGGTGCGGCAGCTGGTGCTCGAGGCCCTCCTCCAGAAACCGATCGGGAGCCGGCTCTGGATCCGTACCGATTCCCAGGGTCGGACCGCGCCGGATACTCTCACCCTCTCCCCACGGACTTTTAATCTGTATCTGCCGGATGCCCTCACCCGGGTTCCGGATCCGGAGCGATTGGTTTTACGGTCAAGGATCCTTAAGAGCACGCTCCTCCTTATCGCCCCTACTGGCGGCCTTGATCCTTTCCAGACCATGTTTTCGGATACCTGGGAGCATCGAGGAGCGTTTGAGGTCAATGGCAACACCCGCACCGCGATCCTCGGGCTTCTCGGGAAAGGCGCAGGGTCAACCCCATCGGGCGACGATATGCTGGTCGGCGCTGCCGCGGTCTGTACGCTTTTTAAAAACGCTGATGGACCGGCATCCGGCATCGCTGCATCGTGGCTCACTGCTCTCGCTTCCTGCGAGACCCGGTTCCCCGCTCTCACCACCCTGATGAGCACCGGATACCTGAAAACGGCGCTTCAGGACCGGTTCGGGAGTCATCTGATCGCGCTGCTCAAATGTCTTTCTCTTCCATCCCACCGATCGCTCTACGCGTCGGTCCTCAGAGTCAAAAAGCATGGGAACACCTCGGGGCTTGATACCCTCGCCGGCGTCACCCTTGCCTGCCGGATGATCGGGCGGGCCCTCCAGCCGTAAGTCTCCCCCCTCTCCCGCCAGCGGATCGCTGTTGACCTCCTGGCTTTCCGCCCTCTTATATATAGAGAGTCTCACCGTTCCGAGAAAAACGCTGCCCGCGCTCATCATTGGTCTCGGTCCGGTTTCTGTCCGCCAGAGGGCTCCAATCAGCGTTTTCTTTCCCCCACAAACACACATGCCGCGGATCTTCCGACCCGCGGCATGAGGTTCAAGCGAGACTACTGATTCACTCAGGCGTCAATCCCGAGCTTCTCAGCAGCAGCCTCAAAGGCCTTCACGAAGCAGTCGAGCGGAGCGCGCACGGTACCCGCGCCGACCTGACCGATACCGGCCTTCTTGTGGGCGATACCCGTGTTGATGAGCGGGGTGATACCGGTCTCAACCACGCGGCGGATATCGAGCCCCATAGGCGACCCCTGGAAGTCCCATCCCGGGATCAGGAGCATTGGGTTGCTGTCCGCATAGATCTCCTGCATCTCGTCACTGATCCGGAGCGCGTCCTGGAAGCCGCCGGCACCCACGAAGCGCGTCACACCCGGAGCCGCAACCATCGAAGCGCCGCCGACGCCGTAGGTTTCCGTAATCGCGCTGTCGCCGATATCTGGATTCGCGTCATCCTGCGTGTAACCCGTGAAGAAGAGACCGACTGGGGTATTCACCGGAGCCGTGAACCACTGCTTCCCGGTGCCGGCGACACGGATACCGAAGTCGCGGCCGTTACGGGTCATGGCGGTGACGATCGTGCCTTCACCCACCGCGGCACCCGCGTCCATCACGTTCTTGCAGTACGCCATCATGACGTTCAGGAAGAACTGATCCGTGCGGGCGAGGAAGTCCGTCACCTCTTCACACGCTCCCTTCGGGCAGTCAGTCTTGATGATCGCCGTAGCCAGTGTGCGGAGGAGCAGCGCGGAAGCCGCGATGTTACGCTGGTGGAATTCGTCCCCCATCGTGATCGCCTGGGCGACCAGCGTCGTCACATCAATTCCTCCCTCCATGGTACGGAGAGCAGCAGAGAGAACCGGGCCCAGCGTGCTGATCATCCAGCGATGACGGGCGAGGACTTCCTCATCATAAGCGCCGAAACGCATGACTTTGCCGATGCCTTCGTTCAGGTTGCAGTAGGAGAAATTCCCGTGCACCTTGTTTTCCATGACGATCACCGGCATCGAGGCGGAGGTGATGCCACCCATCGGGCCCACGGCGTTTACGTCGTGGCACGGGATGAAGCGGATCTCACCTGCGGCAGCCAGCTTCTCCGCCTCTTCATCCGTCGCAGCCCACCCTTCGAGCTTCGCGGCACCGAGCACCGCGCCCTGCATCGGGCCCGTCATCCGTTCCCAGGTAATGGGGGGACCGGCGTGCAGCAGCGTACGTCCTTCACGGAGCTCGGGGATCACGTCACGCGCGGTCTTCACATCCACCCAGTGGGGACGGGCGGCCTTCAGGCGTTCAATCACAGCGGCATTGGCTTCATTAACAGTCTTAAACATAGTGGCACTCCAAAAATAATCAGATAGTTCTGGACTTACAGCATCTTCGCGAGGAGCTTCTGCAGGCGCTCATTCCCCTGGCAGGGCGGTGCCCACTGATAGAAGACGCAGCGGATCTTCGATGTCTGCAGGTCTTCAGCAAACTCTCTGAGGCCGATATTGATGATCTGAGGCTCTTCAGTCAGGAGAGCGGGGACTTCTCCCGCTGCTGCTGTCGCCTTCTGAGCGGTCAGCTGCACCGCGAGCATCACGGATTCGCGGGGACCCGCGGTCACGATGATGCCGGCGTCAACGAGCTTCTCAATCTGAGCCGACCTCACCTGCGGATCCTCTTCCGTACCGGTGACTGACGCGATTACGACGAGCGGTTCCTTGCGGCGTTCACGGAGCGCTTTCACCGATTCGCTCACCGCACCTGCCGGATCCGGGTGGCTTCCGAAACCGAGCACCACGTCCATGAGGAGCACTCCGACGTCGGGTGACTGATCGAGCATATCGATGCGTTCGGTGCGGACTGACGGATCAATCATCGGGTGCGGACGGCCGCGGGTGTAGACGTCGTCCCCAAGGTCAATCACGGCGTGGCCGTCAGCGTGCAGCATGTAGCCTTCCTTATGCGCCGCGTCCTGCGGGACACCGATTGCTTCAGAGAGGAGCATCGCGGTTTCGCTCGCGAGCGTGCCGCCCGTGAAGAGGCCGAGGATGTGTTTTCCGGCGACATCGGGGAGACCGGCAGATGCGTCAATCGCGTGCGTGAGTTCCATCGCGAGGCGCGCGGCTTCGTCGAGCGTATAGGCGAAGAACACATTCTCTTCGCGGCGCTTCACCGGGGCGGTTCCGAGGAACAGAGCCACCACCGGCTTCCCAAGCGTCTGCATGAGGGATGAAATCTTCTCGCGGACCGAGGCCGCAGGCGGCTTCGACACGAAAGCGATCACCTTGGTGTCCGGGTCCTTGGAAAGCATCTCAAGCGCCGTCATCGCGGAGAGACCGCCCACCTTTTCGGTGAGGTCACGGCCGCCGAGACCGAGAGCGTGCGTGATGCCGCCGCCCTGCAGCGCGATCTGGGAGCAGAGCTCCTGGATTCCGGTGCCTGACGCACCGACGATCCCGATCGGACCGCGGTTCATGCGGTTCGCGAATGCGAGCGGCGCACCGTTAATGAAGGAAGTGCCGCAGTCAGGACCCATCACGAGAAGACCATGCTCACGGCCATAGGTCTTCAGTTCCACCTCACGCTCAACGCTCACGTTGTCGGAGAAGAGCATCACGTGACGGCCGCTCTTCAGAGCCTGCATCGCGGGTTCATGCGCGTACATGCCGGCGATACTGATGAGCGCGATGTTGCTCTTCGGGAGGACTTCAACAGCCCGCTTAAAGGAATGCACGATCGGGAACGTGGCGGACTTCCGGCCCTTCGCGAGATTCGCGAACGCGTTTTCCATGCGCTCCCGGATCTGATCGACAATTTCCTCACCCGCGTCGCTATCAATCACCACGCAGATATCGTTCGGACCGGCGTCATTCAGTAAGTCGTGCCAGAGTCCGGTTTCCCGGAAAACATCCTTATTCGCTGGCGTGCCCATCATGATGGAAACCCGGTTGACGTCATCAGCTTTGCTTAAATCGCGGGAGATCAGCATCAGGCTGACGGAGTCTTGAAAGCTTCCTTTTTTCAAAAAGGCATGAAGCATATTCACTCCTTCACTGACAAATAAAAGTTCGTAAGATCATTGACTTGCGGAGTTATTACACCATCCCGCCCGTTAAGCGTTCAATGGATAATCAGCGTCTCACCGTGAAAAATTCTTTTTAAATAAAAATCAAAAAGCGGTTCTCAGAAAGAGATTGTTTAAAAGATCTCTGGATTTCCCAGGACCTGAAAAAACCGTCCGGATCCCGCAGACATGGGATCCCGGGCGGTGTTTGGAGATCATTTGGGGTGGGTTTTTAGAGAGAGATGAATCCTCAAAACGGTCCTGGATTCCTCTTGTCCGGGACGCACTTTTCGCACCCCTCTGGCAACCCCAAAATCCGTCACTTAAAAATTTTTGTTGAATGGCGGTTTAATTATTTAAATTCTTTAAATACACGAAAATTCCGCATTTAAAAGTTCGTTGTCATTTTTTCTATTGTTTTACAAGAGAGAAAATCTGTATGAATTAATCAGTCTCTTAATAATGTGTCATCAGTGGTATATTTTTCCCGTTCTCCTGCGACAGAAGTCTGACTCGCGGGTCCATGTGAGGCAGCGGACGAGCGCCCCTTGAGGGTCCGGTCCGGCCTGTCCCAAAAAAGGATCCTTTGAATTTCAGGCTCTTCCGCCGTTCGGCCTTATGCAATGAGAAAGGCAACGGCGCGGATTTCACCGCGGGAGAAAACCACTCACAAGGAAGCGCGGTCACCCCGCGCTCATCAATGAAAACCGCAGGTCATCGGGGAGGATTCGAGAGAATTCGTCAGATTCAGCTGTTGTCAATCGCCTTCCGGTCCTTCGCTCTGTCTCTCGTTTTCACACCCAGGCGTCACCGGAAACCTCTCCTCCCCTCTTCCTCCGGTTTCAACAGGGATGCTTATGGACAATAATTTCCGAATTCCCAACTTCGACATGGAAGCGCTGAAAACGTTCTTCATGGTCGTCAAATGCCGAAGCTTCAGTGAGGCGGCGGACCGTCTCCATAAGACACCCGCCGCGATCAGTTACCGGATCCGGGCGCTCGAGGATCAGGTGGGGATGCCACTCTTCAAGCGTTCCACCCGACATGTGGAACTCCTTCCCTCGGGCGAACACCTGATGGAGCATGTCTCCCAGATCTACACCATCCTTCAGGAGATCCCGCGGGAACTGCAGCAGCTGAGTCTCGGGGTGGAACCGTATTTCTCGATCGCGATCAATAACCTCATCGGAACCCCGGAAGGAACGAGTAACCTCGTGAGCCTTCTTCACGACCGCTTCCCCGACACGAATTTCAACCTGGAACGCTGTGTCTATATGGGGGTGTGGGATTCGCTGATGCGGGGAGACGTGAATTTCGCGATCGGGGTCCCTACCTGGCACCCGATCAGTAACGAGTTTTCGACGATCCCCGCGGGAGAAATCCGCTGGACCTTTGTCTGCGCGCCGACGCACCCTGTGGCGAAACTGACAGACGACGTGCTCACTGACGACATCCTTCGTCAGTACCCGGCCGTGAACGTGGAGGACACCGCGGTGACACTCCGGAAACGGACCGCGTGGCTGCTCCGCGGGCAAAAAGAAATCGTGGTCCCGAATCTCGCGACGAAGCTTAAATGTCATCTGAAAGGGGTGGGAGTGGGGTTCCTGCCTGAAAAAATGGTGGAACCCTATATCCGCTCAGGAGAGCTTGTGACCCGGAAGGTCTCGAACCCACGCAATCCGAGCCCCATGGGGATCGCGTGGAAGAAGGACGGTGAAGGAAAGATTCTGCAGTTCATGAAGGATCTCTTCGAGAAACGGGATCCGGCGATCGAGCCTTATCTTCGGAACATGACGGTAGCAGAGAGAAAACCGGTCCCGCGGGAGGCCGTGCCGCTAGCCTGAATATTCCTCGAAAAGCCCTGGATCTCAAGGGCGGATGATGTGAAGCCTCTATTAATAGAGGAAAGAGCCGGAATGACGTCCGGCTCTTTGGCTTTGCTGAGGCTTAGGTTTTCAGATGTCAGGCGAGCGCCGCGACCAGAACCGCCTTGATCGTGTGGAGACGGTTCCCTGCCTGATCAAAAACGATTGAGGCCGGAGACTCAAAGACCTCTTCTGTCACTTCGATCCCGGCAGCGAGCTCGGGGTGCGCTTCCACGACCGCCTTCCCGACCTTCGTCTCCGCGTTGTGGTACGCGGGGAGGCAGTGCATGAATTTCACCCGGGGGTTTCCGGTCGCTTTGATGAGAGCGGCGTTCACCTGATACGGCATCAGATCGTGAATCCGCTGATTCCAGACTTCTGCCGCTTCTCCCATCGAGACCCAAATATCGGTGTAAATGAAGTCAACGCCCTTTACGGCTTCCTCAGGATCTTCCGTCAGGGTGATCTTCGCGCCGCTCTCCCGCGCGAACGCCTCACACATATCGAGAATCGACTGCTCGGGCCAATACGCCTTCAGGGCACCGATCCGGACATCCATTCCCATCTTCGCGCCCACCATGAGGAGCGAATTTCCAGTGTTGAAGCGGGCGTCCCCGACATACGCGAAACTGATCTGATGAAGCGGCTTATGGGCGTGCTCCCGCATCGTGAGAAGATCGCAGAGCATCTGGGTCGGATGCCATTCGTCCGTCAGTCCATTAAACACCGGGACACCGGCGTATGCGGCAAGCTCTTCCACCGTCCGCTGCGAGAAGCCGCGGTACTCGAGCGCGTCATACATTTCACCGAGCACCCGGGCCGAGTCCTTCACGCTTTCCTTGTGTCCGAATTGAGACGCCGTGGGGTCAAAGAACGACGTGTGTGCGCCCTGGTCCGCCGCCGCGACCTCAAAGGCGCTTCGGGTCCGGGTCGAGGTCTTCTCAAAAATCAGCGCGATATTTTTCCCGACGAGACGCGGCACTTCGTACCCGCCCCGCTTCGCGCGCTTCAGATCTTCCGCGAGATCGAGAAGATAGGTGATTTCTTCAGGCGTATGGTGGCAGAGGCTTAGGAGACTGCGATTCCTGAGATTAAATGGCATTTTTCGATCCTTATAGAAGGAACCAGGGGGAAAAAGAAAAACGTGAGGGCAGAAGGGAAAAACGAGGGGAACTTTATCCGTGACCGATTCGCAAGAGAGACAAGGACTCACGAAACGCCACTTCTGAGCCGCCCTCTCCCTCTGCCGTCACGATAAAGCTCAGTAGTACTCGACTTCTTTCACGTCGTTCGAAATCAGGGTGCCGGAGCGGCTGTCGATGATCCCGCGGATGTTTTCAAGCGCCCCAATCGCAGCGGTGTTCCCCGTCTTTTCGACAAATTCGCACGCGGCCGTAACTTTGGGGCCCATGGAGCCGGCCGCGAACCCCATCTCACGGAGGTGCGCGGGTGAGGCCCGGCGGATCTGCTTCTGATCAGGGGTTCCCCAGTTGACATAGACGCCATCGACATCCGTCGCGATCACGAGGTAATCGGCATCGAGTTCGGTCGCGAGAATGCTGCAGCAGTAGTCCTTATCGATCACAGCTTCAACGCCCTTCAGGTGCCCTTCCTCATCAGACACTACCGGCACTCCGCCGCCGCCCCCTGAAATCACCATCACGCCGTCATCCACGAGACGCCGGATCGACTCAATTTCCACAATCCGTACGGGGCGGGGGCTTGGCACCACACGGCGGTAGTACTTCCCATCCGCACGCACCACCCAGCCCTTTTCGTCCGCGAGCTTCTCTGCCGTCTCTTTGTCGTAGACCGGACCGATAAACTTCGTCGGGTTCTTGAACGCCGGGTCATCTGAACTCACAATCGACTGCGTGATCACGCAGGCGACATTGCTTCGGGGAAGCGCGTTCCGGAGCTCCTGAGCGAAGAGGTACCCCACCATCGCCTGGCTCTCCGCCCCCAGAATATCAAAGGGATACGGCTCCACGGTTTTCCCATAGGCTTCATTCTGAAGGGCGAGGAGCCCCACCTGGGGGCCATTTCCGTGACCAAGCACCAGCTGATGATGGGCCGCGACTTCCTTGATATCCGCACAGGCTTTACGGACATTCTCAATCTGATTCTCCGCCGTCATGCTCTGACCGCGCCGCAGCAAGGCGTTGCCGCCCAATGTGATAACGATTTTCATATGAGCCATCCCCTTTTTAGTCTTGAATTCCGTTGGGAGATCCGGGCGGGTTCCTTCGACTGAACCCTCCCCGATATCCCCTGCAAAAAAGTGTATTGAGGCTAGATCGATGAATTTCAAGACTTTTTAAAATGGAGACAGAGACTCATTGAATCTTTTTTTAATTGGAAAATTTCCTCAAAGAAACTGCGTTCTTTAATAAAAGAAATTTAATTCCGGGGAGAAAAACGGGAGATTCTCCCGTTTCCTTAAAGCCTCACGCGGCACTAAACGATTAAAGGGACAGAAAAAACAAACAGCCGGTGTCCCGAAAAGGAGACCGGCTGTCTTTATAAGGTTTAACGGTTCCGCCAAAGGCTAATTAAAAAACCGGCCCCCGATTGCTCGGGGGCCGGTCCGTTTTACTACACGCCTCTCGGCGAGTTGATCAGTTCCGCTTACTTACCAGCGGAAAGCTTCTCAACCAGAGCTTCGAGCTTCAGGAGACGGGTCTCCTGAGACTCGAGTCTCGTACGGGCAGCGGTGAGCTGAGCCGTCAGATCCGCGTTCTCCTTGGAGAGAGACGAGATCCTGGCCGCCATCGTCTGGGGCTTCTCAGTCGTGAGACCGGAAGTACCGAAGCGATAGCTGAAGCCCACGTTACCCATGACGTCGCCCGCGGTGACCGAACCGCCAAGGCTCAGCATCATGTTCTCAGTCGGACGGTAGTAGATACCGAGAGCACCGGCAGCAGCGCCGCGATAGGCACCGGCACCGATGGAGACCGAGACGTTCTGACCCTCAGCAAACGGGAGCGGCTGCAGAGCGGCAAGAGCGGCCGACTGAGCGCCGACGCGGTTAATGCGGTTCTTCAACCGGGTTGTATCCCCGCGCAGAGCGGTAATGCTGTTGGTATTAGCCTCAACCGCCTGATTAGTGGCAAACAACTGAGACCCGTTGACCGCCTCCGTCGAAGTCGCGGAGAGTTCGCCCGCCTTGACATTACGGATCGTGAGGTTAGCGGCATCGATACCGTTCGAGGTGAGGCTCGGACCGCCCGCGATTTCAACACCGGTGGTGTTGAACGTGAGGTTCCCGAACTTCGCGTTCGTAGCGGTAATGGTGCCCGTGTCAGCCGCCAGGGTGATCTGATCACCCACGGAGACGTCGCCCTTGATCTTGGCAGCGGATGCCGTAAGGCCATCCGTCGTCAGAGCGTTGGCTCCGTCCTTTCCGACCGTAACGCCATTCGCCTTGTAAGACGCGGTGTTCGTGCCGTCCGAGACAGAGAGACCATCCGTCGTAACCGTGGAGGTCTTCGCGCCATCCGCCGTCTTGACACTGAGTCCATCAGTGGTCACCGTGGAGTTACCGGCCTTCAGCGTCTGAGCCGAGACTGTATCACCGGTGATCTTGGTCGCGTTCTCACCCGTTCCAACCTGGATCGAGGTATTGGCCTTAACCGTATCGAACGTGACGTCCTTTGCGGTGTCGACCGTGACCGTCTTGGTATCAGCACTGTAAGAGAGCGAAACGTTGGTTGATCCGGCGCTGAACGAAACAGTGTCATCCGTTCCGATCTTGTCGGCCTCGGCACTGCCAACCTTGATGTTCCAGCCCGCATCAGACTGCTTGAGGTAGGTGCCGTCCAGGTAGCTGTAGACCGCACCGCCAGTGACCGCTTCCTTATTATTTGCCTCGATCGTTCCGGAGGTCAGATTCGAGATCTTGCCGTCCGTTCCAATCGAGATTCCGCCAATCGTGGCAGTGCTAGCCGTGACATTGCCCGTATCCGCGTCGAGCGTGATGTTCTTACCGACTGTCACGTCACCAGAGAAGGAACCAGTAGTAGCTGTCAGACCTTCGGTCGTGAGCTTATTGGCCCCCGTGCCGATCACAACACCCGTGGAGCTGAGTGTCGTGGTGTTGGTTCCATCCGCCGCCGTGACACCAGAAGCCGCAACGGTTGTCGTGACCTTAGCGTTAGTCGCGTCAGTCACCGTAACGCCGTCGGTCGACATCGACGTCTTGCCCGTGGTCACCGTATTCGCGGTTACCGCGCCGCCTTCGATCTTCGTCTGCTGGCCGGTGGCAGTACCCACCGTGACAGAATCAAAGGTCGGGGTCGCGGACGTGGCGTAAGTAATCACGCCATTATCCACCGAGACCGACATGTTATTGCCGGCCTTGAAGCCGAGAGTGCCGCTGGTCGAAACATCCACGTTGGTCGGAGTCGTGCCGTTGGCATACACAGCGGCCGTCCACTTCGCGGCAGCAACCGCAGTGTTAATCGCGGTCAGGACTTCACCGCCATTCACGGCATTCTTGCTGTTCGTAGTGACACCGCCATTAGCAAGGTTGGTGATCTGCTGATCGCTCATGTCGATGCCAGAGCTCGAGATGGCTACCTCGCCGCCAAAGAGCGCTGACGTGGCAGAAATCGCACCAGTCTTGGCCGTGAACGTGATGTTGTCCCCAACCGTCACATCGCCAGAGAACTTACCTGCTGTCGCTACGAGACCTTCTGAGGTGAGCTTGTTCGTAACCGTGCCATTGGTGATCACGATACCGTCATCCGTCACCTCGGTCTTCAGTGTCGGAGAGTCTTTGCCATCCGTCACCAGGAGACCCGTGGTGCTGACAACCGTATTGCCGGTCGTCAGAGTGCCGTCGGAACCATTGAGGACAACCTCGTTGCCGCCATCAGCCGTGATCGTGCCGGACGCTGTGATCTGACCCGTAGACCCGGAGATCGTCACACCAGTACCTGCATCAGCACCGGACGCAATGATGTCTCCATCGTCAGAGATCGTCACACCAGGAGTGGCATTAGCGATACTCGTGACATTATTGCCGACCGCGATCGAGCTGCCATCTGTGGTCGAAGTAATGACGACATTTCCGTCTTTAGCGTCGCCGAACGTAGAAATACCCGTCGTACCGTTCAGCTCGATCTTGTTAGCCTGAGTCGTCTCGTTAGTATCGTCATACGCCGTCAGGATCTTGCCGCTGAAGCCTTCACCTGAAATGGCACCGGTGGTCGTGATATCTCCGGTAGCGCCATCGAGAGTGATGTTGGAAACGAGCGAGTTGGTCTTAGTATCCCAGTGGGCACCTACCTTGACATCACCAGTTGCCGTGACGTCACCCGTCGCGCTGGCAAGCTCAACACCCGTTGCGGTCTGAGCATCCGCTGTCGGCAGAGCGCCGGCCGTGATGTTGCCAGTCGACGTGAGTGTCGTACCTGAAATGCCACCCGTAGAGCCACTCAACGTAATGTTGTCGCCCGCCTGGACTGTTGCGCCCTTTACAGTACCCGTGCTCGTGGTGATATTCCCGCTCACCGCCAGACCGCCAGCGCTGGACCACGTGTCGGTCTCGCCAACCTTCAGCGTGCCGCCACTAATAGTCCCCGAAGAAGTAATACCGGCAACACTAATACCGCCATTTCCGTCCGCCGTCAGCGCAACATCGCCAACGTTAACCGTCGTACCGGTCACCGTAGTTGCCGCGATACTCGTCAGCCCGGTCACATTACTCGCCAGCCCGATCGACAGAGTATCTGTACCAGAAACTACAATATTGTCGTCCGTGGTTGTAACAGCAACCGTACCCGAACCAGGGGAAGCAACATTGATAGTCGCATTGGTCACAGCCCCTGCCGACGCCGCCATCGTGCCCAGCACCACAGCCGTGATCAGCTTATATCTGCCCGGAAAATCCTGATTCAGCTCTGCCTGAATCTCAGATTTTTCAGGTCCCGCCTTGATCAGGGCGTCTTTCACGCGTCCCGATGTCTTTCTGACGGTCTTTTTGGAGGTGAATTATCAAATCAAGTGCAAAGTTACTGAATAAAAGACTTCAGCCGGAC
>ERZ838577.2972-NODE-2972-length-17240-cov-7.439162_pt1 | contig 17240 bp, 10 predicted proteins | sample MGYA00519682_ERZ838577 | MGnify/ENA primary metagenome ERZ838577 (study PRJEB31850, sample SAMEA3708838) | human gut metagenome | biome: human gut; feature: human-associated habitat; material: faeces | place: China | collected 2014 ...
ATAATCAAGGAAATCATAAAACAGAACGGTGTACGAAAACGAACAGTTGTACGCTTAAAAGCGAACAACTAACCATTTTTTTCGCATTTTCTTCTTTCTACTGATGAATATAACTCTAAAAATGGGAAAATACTCCGCTTGTTGCCCGAATTATTATCTACCTTTGCAGCGATTATCATATCAAGAAAAAGAAGATGGAAACGTCCAGCAAAAAAAGAATTATCATTCTATCGGCTACCGGTATCTTGCTTACCAGCCTTATTTGTCTCTTTGCATTCCGCAATGTCATTTTATGCCATATCGTTGACAAACGAACTACACGTGCCGAACAAACATACGGTCTACAAATTCATTATCAGGAGTTACGAATGAAAGGCTACAATGAAGTGGCTTTACAAGGACTTTCTATTGTTCCCAACCAACGGGATACCCTCCTGACATTACAATCCGTCAATGTAAAACTAAGTTTTTGGGAATTGCTAAAAGGAGAAATCGAAGTACGGAATGTGCTTATGAATGGGCTGGCAATCAACTTCATCAAGCATGATAGCATAGCTAACTATGATTTCCTGTTCTTTAAACGGCAACAAGAAGCAGAACTCCAACCTGTCATAGAAAGTGACTATGCCAACCGTATTGACCGGATATTAAACCTCATTTACGGTTTCCTGCCTGAAAACGGCCAACTCAGTCAAATCAATATAACCGAACGTAAAGATAGTAATTTCGTTGCAGTCAACATTCCTTCTTTTATTATTGAGAACAATCATTTCCAATCAACCATTCAGATAAAAGAAGATACACTTCCTCAACAACTATGGGAAGCGACCGGCGAACTAAACAGAAGAGACTATACATTAAAAGCATCTCTCTTTGCCCCGGAAAAAAGAAAAATCTCACTACCTTATATTACCCGCCGTTTTGGAGCAGAAGTCACTTTCGACACCCTATCTTATAATATGACTAAAGATAAGCGTGCATCCAATCAACTGCTCCTCAAAGGAAAAGCGAGAGTGAACGGACTTGACGTATTTCATAAAGCTCTCTCTCCTGAAGTAATTCATCTCAATCGTGGACAACTCTGTTACGAGATGAACATAAGCGGGCACTCACTCGAGCTGGATAGTACGACCATTGTTGATTTCAACAAACTCCGGTTTCATCCTTATTTGCGAGCCGAGAAAGAGAAAGGAAACTGGCATCTCACTGCTGCAGTCAACAAATCCTGGTTTCCGGCAGATGATCTGTTCAGCTCTCTCCCCAAAGGATTATTCAGCAATCTGGAAGGCATCAAGACAAGTGGCGAGTTGGCCTATCATTTTCTATTAGATATTGATTTTGCACAACTGGATAGTCTCAAACTGGAATCCGAACTGAAAGAGAAAGACTTCCGCATCACAAGCTATGGGACCACTTCACTCTCCAAAATGTCCGGCGAGTTCATTTATACAGCTTACGAGAACGGAATACCGGTGCGGACTTTTCCTATTGGTCCCTCGTGCAAACACTTTACACCATTGGATAGCATTTCACCCATCCTAAGAATGTCCGTTATGCAAAGTGAAGACGGAGCATTCTTTTACCATCGCGGTTTCCTGCCCGACGCCCTACGGGAAGCATTGATTTACGACCTGCAAGTGAAACGCTTTGCTCGTGGAGGAAGCACGATCACCATGCAACTCGTAAAAAATGTATTCCTGAACCGTAATAAGAACTTTGCACGTAAATTGGAAGAGGCATTGATTGTATGGCTAATAGAAAATGAAAGATTAACTTCTAAAGAACGCATGTACGAAGTATATCTGAACATTGTTGAATGGGGACCGCTCGTTTATGGTATTCAGGAAGCTTCTGCTTATTATTTCAATAAACGCCCTTCACAACTGAACACGGAAGAAAGTATTTTCCTGGCTTCCATTATCCCGAAGCCCAAGCATTTCCGCAGCTCTTTTGCAGAAGGCGGACAGTTAAAGGAGAATATGGAAGGCTATTATAAGTTGATTGCCAAGCGGCTTGCACAGAAAGGAGTAATAAGTGAAATCGAGGCGGATAGTATCCGCCCCGATATCCAAGTTACGGGCGCTGCCCGGAATAGTCTAGCCGGTGAAAACCCGGAGTCTAGTTCTCCTTCCGCTGAGGAGCAATGAGATTGATATAAATAATAAAGGAATAGGTTATCTTCTTGAACCGCTGCTGTTTCTTTCAGAGGAACGGGAAGAACTTTGAGTGCTATTGCTTCTCGTACTTCCGGAAGAAGAGCGTCTTTCTGTTTGTCCACTAGAGACATTGCTCCGGGTAGATCTACTGCGACCAGAATCACTGCGACTGGAGCTACTACGACTGGAACTGGAAGAGCTGTTATTTCTCTCAGAACTGTTATTTCTATTATAGGAACTACTATCGTTTCGTCTACTTGAACTTCCTCTCGAACTGTTACTTGTTTTTCCACTTTCACGATTGGAGGAACTGAAGCCAGTTGAACTTCCGCTTGTTGATCTGCGATTAGAGCTTGAAGAACCGGGACCTGTTTCCGGACGACGACCGGAATTACGATCACTTCCTACTCTATTCGTATTCCTATTTCTATTTTTATCAGGAGCAACATTGCTACCAGGTCTTGTTGTCGTTCCCGGACGGTAAGAATTACCCGGACGTGTCGGTGCATTATGCGGACGTACCGAAGAATTCGGACGAATCCGAACCGAGCCAAAATCCGAACGGCGGTAAGAGTGATATACTCTTTGATCCCTTACCCGATGAGGCGTAGAATAATGGTGAAAATTATTGTATCTACCCCGATAATAGCTGGTATGATGAATGTGCGGACGATAGTGCGCTCCACAATAGGTATGATAATGATAAGGCACACCGAAATAGAACAAGCCGCGATTCGGATAATTGATATAAACCCGTAAACTCCATCTTCCTCCGGTCACATAAATCGGCCGATAAAAATAATCGGCTCCCATGAACCGGCGATATTGCCCATCATTCAATACCCAACGAAGATCGTCATTACGGATGTCCAACGCTTCATAATAGTCATCCATCGCCCATTCATAACCACGTGCCACGTAATCCATGATATTACGGACCGAATAAATAAAGTCGTAATTAATCTCATACGCATCATTATATTGCTGAGTGGTCAGATTCAGTTCATACGCCATCTTATCTGTAAGAAAACGTGTTTCCTTACGTATCTTGCTAGTACTCATTCCTGCCATCACAGTCATACCTGCACTCAAACCGATAGCAAAAAGTAAAAATAATATCCGCTTCATAATTCAACCTCCTATCATTTATTATTTCAATACCCCCCCACACTTAATCATTTATCACTATCGACGTCTGCCGTAGCTTTGCACAAACTTATTCATCTCATCCTTGTTAGACGAAAATGTCAGCGTAGCAATGACTGTAAAGAAAGCCCCTTTATCAACGATACGCGGATACATCATCTTCATAATCTCCATCCGGTCATCATCAAAAGTATAAAGTCGCGTCAATTCAAGACATTGTCCGGAAGTAAAATCCGAACCGGCCAACGCCGTCTTAATCATCTCCATGCGGTCATCCTTAAAAGGTTCTTTCTTCACCTCACTGAGAAACTTCTTAAAAAGTCTCTCACTCATCACTCTGTCATATTGACCATTATCTGGACAATATCCCTCTTGTCCGGGGCGGCCAGGCCTACTGGGACGAATCTCTCCACGTCCATCCACGTAAATCTCTTTCACGCTATTCCCATCAAAATAAATACGTTCATTATATAACCGCCTCCCTTTCCATACCCTCTCTCCCGGACGGGCAGAGCGTGTAGCATACACTTCAACGGTGTAATATCCTGATTTCAAGTTAGCGACAAAACATGTTGTAGTCGGCAGACACATCTGGTTTCCTCCAAAATATACAAGAATCGGGGTATCTCCGCCATCAATACGGATTCCACTTACAGTCTGAGCCTTTAAAGAGAGAGCAGCGAGTAGGATACAGAAACTTATTACAATCTTACGCATACTTATCCAGTTTTTATTATTAATATCTCTAATCTGATAGTACAAAAATAGGGTGAGAAAACTCCCCACCCCAATGATTCCCTCTATTCGTGCATAGGGATTTCCCTATTCTATTTAGGATTCCACCAAAGCAATGCCATCCTCATGCAAGGCAATCAGACGTTTCTTATACAAATCGCCTACTCCTTTCTTAAAGGTTTTCTTACTCACACCGAACGTATCATAAATATCTTCCGCAGGACTCTTGTCGTTCAGATGAATCCATCCTCCCTGCTCTTTGATATAATCAAGCAATGTCTTCGCAAAATCATCGACCTTTTCAAAGCCCGGTTTCTGAAGAATCAAATCCACCTTTCCATCCTCACGCACCTGTTTCACAAAAGCCTTCATCTCCATTCCGGTCTCTATCGAACTGAATATTTCATTCTCATACAGTAAGCCGCTATATTTATTATCTATAATTGCCTTAAAGCCCAAGTCTGTTTTCTGCCAGATAAGAATATTTACCTCTTCCCCCGCAGCGTACTCCGGTTTCTCCTTCGACAGATAACGTTCTACCTTTGCCGAGGCCACAATACGGTAACTTTCTTCATCAAGATGCGCATGAACCACATACTTCCGTCCAACCTGCATCTTCATCTTCTGTTCCCTGAACGGTACGAACAAATCCTTCATCAGTCCCCAATTCAGAAAAGCCCCGTACTGATTCACCCAAGACACTTCCAGACAAGCAAACTGTCCTACCTGCACAAACGGAGTCAGCGTAGTAGCAATCAGCCTTTCATCCATATCCAGATAGAGAAACACATTCAAGATATCCCCTATCTTACAATCTTCGGGCACATAGCGGGTAGGCAATAAAATTTCACCTTCTTCCCCTCCATCAAGATATACGCCGAAGTCTACCTCCTTCACAACTTCAAGCTGATTGAACTTTCCTAATTCGATATTCATATTTTTCCTATTTATACACTATCATATTTATATCCATTGCAAAGATAGGAAATATAATCGAGACTTAGGGTAGAACGCAGTAATAAGACTGATGAATAGCGGTTTAGGTCACGGCCTTTTCATTTAAGAAATATTGTTCATTATTATTCAAAATAATTTCCTATATTTGAAATCTAATAGACGATATAAGCAAAATCAAGGAATTTCCATATCTATATTCATGGTGATAGACAGCTAATCGAACAAGGAGAAGATAAGAAAGGCAAACTCTATAAAGTTTATTACAAAGAAGAACAACAGAAGTATGAACATAAAAGAGATACTTAACCAGCCCGAAGGGCGTAGATTGGAATTTAAGGCAGAGTTGCCGGAGCATTCCGATTTGGCTAAAACGGTTGTGGCATTTGCCAATGATGCAGGTGGCGACCTGTATATTGGTGTGGCAGATGATCCTCGTGAAGTGATAGGATTGGATGAGGACAAGTTGGTGGCTATCGAGGAGAAAATAAGTAATATTATTTTCGACCGTTGCTATCCTGCGATATTGCCGGAGATAAAATTTATAAGCGAAGAAAACAAACACTTGATTCAGGTGACTGTTTTCAGAGGTAGTATGCCACCTTATTATCTCAAAGAGAAAGGTAAGTTACAAGGGACATTTATTCGTGTAGGCTCGACCAATCGACCTGCGGATGAAGCTATCATCTCGGAATTGGAACGTCGGAGACGAAATATCTCTTTTGATAGCGAAGTTATACCCGATAAGACTGTAAATGATTTGAATATAGATGGCTTTAAGGCTATATTCAAGGAGAAAACAGGGGAAGAATTATCTAACCAAGCGTTAAGGAAATTAGATTTGGTTAAAGATATGCAAGGAGTAGAATATCCAACCAATGCGTTGATTCTATTCTCTGACGACCCTTTGCGAAACTCACTGTTTCACTATGCAAAGGTGGAGTGTGCTCGTTTTAAGGGCGTTAGTATTGACGATTTTATAGACCAAAAGAGTATTACGACCAATATTGCCACACAAGCAGAGGAAGCGTACAACTTTGTGTTACGTCATATCAATAAAGGAGCGACCGTTGAGGGAGTGTACACTGTCTCTCGTTGGGAGTACCCTGTTAAGGCAATACGTGAGGCGATTCGTAATGCGGTGGTTCATCGGGATTATTCTCTCACAGGAAAGGACGTTAAGATTGCAATCTATGATGATATGGTAGAGATAACCAGTCCGGGACTTCTACCACCATCCATTGACTACGCTGCGATGGAAAGCCGCCAGAGCGATGCACGAAATAAAGTTATCGCACCGATTTTCAAGCGACTCGGAATTATAGACCAATGGGGCAATGGTTTAAAACTGATAGCGGATGAACTGAAAGAATATCCTAATATCGAACTTCGTTGGCAAGAAGTGGGGTTGTCGTTTCAGTTACAGTTTGTGAGGCTGGATTATCTGCTGAATGCAGAGCGGATAAAAGAGTTACAGCAAGAGTTACAGCAAGAGTTACAGCAAGAGTTACAGCAAGAGTTACAAAAGACGACATTGTATTCAGAGGTATTGCGTTGTATAGCAAGTAATGCTTTATCAAGGCAAGGTATATCCCTTGCATTGGGACAAAAGAAAGTATCGGGACAATTGAATAAAATTATTCAAAAACTGATTGCCCACAACCTGATTGAAAGAACTATCCCTGAGAAACCTAACCATCCTGCTCAGAAGTTCCGGCTAACAGAACGTGGACAGTTATTTCTTGGTTTACTTGCAAAATGAAATGACTATGATATATAGCTATCTACATTGAAATAAAACTTTTCTAACTTTGTAACGAGATACAGAGAAATTTCTTATCTGCATCAAAGATAATCTATTTTGAACAGAACTACCCTTCCAAGCACTATAACTTTTCGTTATCGGGTAAAACTATTTGCAATGAACAATCAGGCTCGCAATATGTTAACTTTGTAACGGCAAAAAGAAATGAAAAAGTTATTCACCTTTAAATATATTAAGCTTTATGGAATTTCTGACTAACGAGAAACTTACAATTGTGGGAGCTGCCGGAATGATCGGCTCTAATATGGCGCAAACAGCCATGATGATGAAACTGACTCCGAATATCTGTCTGTACGATCCATTCGCCCCGGCTTTGGAGGGAGTGGCGGAAGAACTGTATCACTGTGGCTTTGAAGGCGTCAACCTCACTTATACCTCCGACATCAAGGAAGCGTTGACCGGAGCTTCTTATATCGTATCTTCCGGTGGAGCAGCCCGCAAGGCTGGCATGACTCGTGAAGATTTGCTGAAAGGTAATGCAGAAATTGCCGCTCAGTTCGGCAAAGACGTTCGCCAATATTGCCCGAATGTAAAGCACATCGTAGTCATTTTCAATCCTGCGGATATCACCGGGCTGATTACCTTATTATATTCAGGTCTGAAACCTTCACAAGTTTCCACCCTCGCCGCATTGGACAGCACCCGCCTACAAAACGAATTGGTGAAATACTTCCATATCCCCGCTTCCGACATTCAGAATTGCCGCACTTACGGCGGTCATGGCGAGCAAATGGCAGTATTTGCCTCTACAACAAAAATAAAGGGAGAACCGCTGACTGACTTTATCGGTACCACCCGCCTGCCATTGAACGAATGGGAAGAACTGAAAGTACGCGTCATACAAGGTGGAAAACATATCATCGACCTGCGCGGACGTTCTTCTTTCCAGAGTCCGGCCTATCTTTCCATCGAAATGATTGCCGCCGCTATGGGAGGACAACCTTTCCGCTGGCCTGCCGGAACCTATGTCTCAAACGGGAAGTTCGATCATATCATGATGGCAATGGAAACTTCGATCACCAAAGATGGCATTACTTATAAGGAAGTAGCGGGAACGCCTGCCGAACAGGAAGAATTGGAAAAGAGCTACGAACATTTGTGCAAGCTCCGCGACGAAGTCATTGAAATGGGAATCATCCCAGCCATCAAAGACTGGCATACATTAAATCCGAACATCCATTAAACGGATAATATTAGTATAACGCCGGAACTGAACGATATTTTCTATCTCGGAGTTCCGGCTTATTTTGTTTATGAGTGCGACACAGGCAGGGAAGAACATTCCGGACAAACGCCCTTCAACACATAGTTTATACTATGCAGTGCAAATCCTTTCGGCAGATCAATGACCGGAATATGCGTGCCTTCCAGGCAGAATGTCCTGTGACATTTCTCGCAATAGAAATGCGAATGTAAATCCTGAACTACACAATTACAGGAATTATCACAAACAGCATATTTCAACGACCCGCTTCCATCATCTATACTATGTATCAGGTGATGCGATAAAAAGAGAGCGATTGTCCGGGATATAGTCGACTTGTCAACCGTATCCAATAACGTTTCCAAATCGAGCAATGATACCGCACGCCCGACTTCCATCATATTCTTCAGTATGAGAAGCCTTATCGCCGTCGGTTTGATATCTCTCCGCGCCAACTTATCCAAATAAATATTCTCTTCCATATTCTCTCCTATTTTATCATTTTCAGTATTCTTACAGCATTCATAATAGCAAGCAACGCCACACCGACATCCGCAAAAACGGCTTCCCAAAGAGTAGCGATTCCACCCGCTCCCAATATCAGCACTAACAGTTTCACTCCGAATGCAAGCGTAATATTTTGCCAGATAATCCGATGCGTCAGTTTTCCTACCTTTATAGCTTCCGCCACCTTAGACGGCTGGTCTGTCTGAATCACCACATCAGCGGTTTCTATTGCCGCATCACTACCCAAGCCACCCATAGCGATACCGACATGGCTCAACGCCAATACGGGCGCATCATTCATGCCATCGCCTACAAACGCTATCTGATTAGCCTCATCCTGCCGCAGTTCTTCCAGATGTCGCACTTTCCCTTCCGGCAGCAAGTCTCCATACGCTTTCGATATACCTAGCTTTTCAGCAAAGTTAGTAACAATACTTTGTTTATCACCGGACAATATCTGAATGTTTTCAATATTCAACGCTTTTAGGTTATCAATCGCTGTTTTCGCATCGTCTTTCAGCGTATCAGCTAATAACAAATAACCGGCATAGTTAGTTCCGATGGCACAGACCACAACCGTATCGGTTATCTTCAACAATTCTGCCGGATATGCAATATTAAATTTGGACAACAGCCAACTGTTTCCGACCAACACAGTATTTCCGTCAACCGTCGCCTCCAGACCAAAACCGGCAAACTCTCTCGTATCAGAGGTTGACACCAGTTCTACATTCTGTTGTTTCGCATATTCCACAATGGCTTTAGCTATCGGATGTGTGCTATTTCGTTCTACCGAAGCTATCAAGCGGATCAGCTCTTCTTTCGCAGTACCGAACACCGGTTTACATTCCTGCACCTCAAACGTTCCTTTTGTCAGAGTCCCTGTTTTATCGAATACAACTGTATTGATTTTCGTAATAGCATCCAGATAGTTCCCGCCTTTAAACAGGATGCCAAGCCGGGATGCGGCTCCGATACCTCCAAAATATCCCAATGGGATACTCACCACCAAAGCGCATGGACACGAAATTACGAGAAAAACCAAAGCTCTGTACAACCAATCATTAAATGTAAATACAAAATGCGTGCCAAACAATGAATAGACAAATGGCAGAAGAACGATTAATACTGCCATCCCTATTACAATCGGGGTGTAGACACGCGCAAACTTCCGAATAAACAATTCTGCCGGTGCTTTCCGTTCGGAAGCGTTCTGAACCAGTTCCAATATCCGGGCAAGCGCACTTTTATCAAAAGGTCTTGTCACCTTTATACGAATAACCTTATCCGTCACAATCATTCCGGCAAGTACTTCCTCTCCTTTCCGAATATTGCGCGGCACACTTTCACCCGTTAGCGCCGCTGTATTGAATGCAGCGACCTCACTCTCCATCGTTCCGTCCAGAGGTACCCGCTCACCTGCTTTTACTTCAATTATCTCACCGACTTTGATATTCTTCGGGCTCTCTACAATCAATTCATGATCTCTCAGCACCAAAGCTTTTTCCGGTCTCACATCCAAGAGAGCGCCAATATTACGTTTCGCTTTATCAACCGCTTTCTCCTGAAATAGCTCTCCGACTGTATAGAACAGCATTACAGCCACCCCTTCCGGATACTCGCCTATATAAAACGCACCGATTGTAGCCACAATCATTAAAGTAAACTCACTGAAATAATCGCGTTCCTTCATGCTTTCCCAAGCCTCTTTCATCACAGGAATCCCTACCGGGAGATAAGCTATGACATACCAGGCCAAAGCAACATATTCCTTCTGGAAAAATGCCACATCCAAAGCATTCATCGCGATACCGGCTATCAGCAATATAAATGAAAGTCCGACTTTCCAATATTCTTGAAATACAGACCTCTTAACTCCAATTTCCTTTTCAGACGCACACCCGTGTCCGTGTGCACAACAACTGCAATGTCCCATATATTTTCTCTTTTAGTTGCTGCAAAGATAGCGAATGATTCGTGCAACAAAGTTGCAAATTATCATACAACAGCAGTTCACCTTACCGCAACAACCATTTCCAAACAGATACGACTTCTATGTCCAACTCATTTTCTGAATTAGAACGACAACTCTCCGGATTTGTTATAAAAAAAGGTGTACCTTGTTTTTTTACAGGCACACCTTTTAATATGTGTTATCAATCAACTTTTACTTATCTTTTACCGGACGGACTTTCATTCCAAAACAGCGGTCATAACCGTTCAGTTGAGTGTAGTCGAAACCCATTGTCGCCAAGCTTTCATCACACCATCCTAACTTTTGACCGGCGCCAAAAAGGTAACCTCCATGACGTTTAGAACTTGCAGAAATCTGCGTAGACAAATCACTTGTCCAATAATACAATCCCGAATAAGGCCACCAAGCATCATCCAGTTCCTTTATAGTAATACTTTTATCCGTATCAGTTTTTTCATTACTGCCGTAATATCCGGTTTTAGGGAACACGATAGTATTGTTGGTGATTGTTGATGTAACCATCCATGCATCTACCTCTACCTCATAAGATTCACCCGTTTCATGGTTATAGCGACTAACTTTTGTTTTACCCTGTACGCACATTGTATTCGGACCGTTAAACAAGTCGTTCATTTCTTCACTGGTCGGCATACGCCATCCGTTTCCCCAACGCATCACAGCTACATCATCCGTAGGATCAAGACGCGTCTTTCCGTCCTGTGACACTTTATTTTCCGTCCACTGATATTTGGTCAATTTAGTCGTACCGTCAAAATAACGGTAATTATTGTAATTATAGTAGTTCTTGCCGGCTTTGTTGGTATATGGATAATAAGATGCATCGTTCTTATAAGTTACATCCCCATACGTAAACGAGGTATTCTCATTGTCTCCGGGATGGTCAATCGTTTTCCCTGTGAAAATCTCACCCCATGCATAGTAACCTTCGATATTCTCTTCAGACCAGATAATTTTACCCATATCTTTGCCCGGATGAGGATCTTCAGGAGTACTGCTTTTTACGCACATTAACGGATCGTGACTGTCAGCCAAAGCTTCAAGTTCTACTTCCGTCCAAGTATGCCCTGCGGTATTCTGCGGCCAAATCCACACTTCGAAAGTATTAATCACCGGTTCTTCATCACCGCCCTGCTTATTACCTTCATAAAGATTGTCAAGACCACCGATAATAATATCAAAATCACCGGAAACCGACAAGTTGCCGTATTTATATTCGTTGATTTTATTTCCCTCTGCATCAACTCCATAGCAACCATCAAGATAAGTTCCATCTGTAGAACGGATAGCAAAGTCATCGGCTTTGCATTCAAGATGTTCGATATCTTTAAATGTAAGACGTAATTTCTCACACTCACTGGCACACTCTTGATAGACGTGTACTGATACTTTTATGTAGGGCACTGTGCCGTTTGACTGAAATCCGGCAGCCACATCATATTTGGCACAAAGAGTTTCCTCTTCACCTACAACAAGAGCTCCTCCACCACGTGTATCACTTTGCTTCTGTCCAATGCTCAGATTCGTTCCATTGGTGAAAACTGAAGTAATTTTTGATACCGTAGGAATAGAAGTTCCACCATCGGGGATTTGCTCGCCGATTGAATCATCAGAACAGCTGCCTGTTAACAGAGCACCCGCAACTAACAAATAAAAACTAAGCTTTTTCATTATCATCCTATTACATTACATATAAAGACTTAAACCCTTATTTACATATTTGCTTACCGAAATGAATATATAAATCAAGCAAATATACATATTATACAAAAATAATCAAGTTTTCCGTTACATCATTTAATATTAATTATCTTATACTGCTGAAAGGTCCGATGAAATATGAAAAACATCTGCCACCCTACACCATCTACAACTTATTTCACTGAACAACAACAAATTAAGCAGGTGTAGGATACAGGTGACAGATGGTGTAGGATATACGTATCTGTCACCCAATACGACTATACGATTCGCCCCATACGACCACACGATTCGACTAAAACGACTATACGTTTCACCCTAAACATACGGCATAGAGTGGCGTTTCATCAGCGTGAAACAATATGTTCGCCAGCGTGAAACAAAGTGTTTACCGCCGTGAAACAGAATGTTTCACCACATGGAATAGAGTGTTTCAAACGCCTATGAAACAAAAGAATAAAGAACAACAGGAACATTCGACCGGAGATTTCTACAAAGGACCTATATAACAACGAGTTTTCTTGCATGAACAGAAGAAATATACTACCTTTATAGGATATTTCAAACAAAAAACAATTCATGAAAATTACTCAGTTAAGAGACAAAGAAGAGACTACTGCCCTCACCACAATGGACATAGAAACATGGATAGAAAAAACAAAAACTGAAATCAAGGCACGACCGGTTACCGTTTTCAGAGAAATGCTCAAGTATACCCTACCCGATGAACGCTGCTACGGAGCAGACAAGTTACCCAAGATTCTACCCGCCGCCGATTTCCGCCGGACAGAAGGGGGGAAACAAATGAAAAGCTATAACGGAATAGTAGAATTGACCGTCGGTCCGCTTTCCGGAAAATCGGAGATCGCATTCGTAAAAAAGCGGGCTTGGGAACAACCTCAGACATTCTGCACCTTTACAGGCTCAAGCGAGCGAACCGTAAAAATCTGGGTCCGGTTTACCCGTCCGGACGGTTCTCTCCCGCAAAAGAGAGAAGAGGCGGAAATGTTCCATGCGCACGCCTATCAGTTGGCTGTGAAATGTTATCAGCCGCAGATGCAGTTCAATATCTTACTCAAAGCACCTTCGCTGGAACAGTTTTCACGGTTGTCATTCGATCCGGACCTGAAGTACCGCCCCGACTCCGTACCGTTCTATCTGTCGCAACCCGCCGGGATGCCCGAAGAGCTGTCCTATCGGGAAGCAGTACGCTCGGAAAAATCACCCTTGACACGTGCCGTTCCGGGATATGATACGGAGCGGGCGGCATTCATGCTCTTCGAAGCCGCTCTGAAAAAGACACGCGAAGAAATTTATAAAGCGGAAAATGACGGAGCACGTCCCAAAGAAAATGATTTTCAAGCCATAGTGACACGACTTGCCGCCAACTGCTTCTATTCGGGCATTCCCGAAGAAGAGACGTTGAAACGCACGGTCTACCATTATTATCTGCAAAGGCAGGAAACACTGATCCGGCAGTTAATCAGGAATGTATATGAAGAGTGCGAAGGCTTCGGCAAGAAAAACAGCTTAGGCAAAGAGCAACTGCTCGCCATGCAGACTGAAGAGTTTATGAAGAGACGTTACGAATTCCGTTACAATACTCAAATAGGGGAAGTGGAATATCGTGAACGAAACTCGTTCCGCTTTTATTTCAACCCGATCGACAAGCGGATATTGAACAGTATCGCGCTGGACGCGCAAGCGGAAGGTATTCCGTTGTGGGACCGGGATATCAACCGGTATATTTATTCGAATCGTGTGCCGGTATTCAATCCGCTGGAAGATTTTCTTTACCATCTCCCCGGCTGGGATGGAAAGGACCGCATCCGCAAACTGGCACAAACAGTGCCTTGCGGAAATCCGCATTGGGTGGAGCTGTTTCACCGGTGGTTTCTGAACATGGTCGTTCATTGGAGAGGTACAGATAAAATGCACGCGAACAACGTTTCTCCGCTATTGGTGGGCGCACAAGGCACACGTAAGTCCACATTCTGCCGCAGCCTCATCCCTCCTGCCATACGTGTTTACTATACGGATAGCATTGACTTCTCGCAAAAGAAAGACGCCGAACTTTATCTGAACCGGTTTGCGCTCATCAACATTGACGAGTTCGATCAGATAAGTGCTACGCAACAGGGATTTCTGAAACATATTCTGCAAAAGCCCATCGTTAATATACGCAAGCCTCACGCTACCGCCGTGCTGGAGCTGCGCCGTTATGCTTCTTTTATCGCCACGAGCAATCAGAAAGATCTTTTGACCGACCCTACGGGCAGCCGTCGTTTCATCTGTATCGAAGTGTTGGGGACAATAGATACCAATCGGGCGATAGACTATGAACAACTGTACGTACAAGCCATGTATGAGTTGGATCATGGCGAACGCTATTGGTTTGATCCGGCCGAAGAGCGGATTATGACCGAGAGTAACCGTGAGTTTGAACAGGTTTCACTAGAGGAGCAACTGTTTTACCGTTATTTCCGTGCCGCCAAAGAGGAGGAAGTCGGTGAATGGCTTTCCCCGGCAGAGATTCTGGATGAGGTTGGCAGGAACAGTGCTATTCCTCTGTCCAACAAGCGGGTAAGTGTGTTCGGACGGGTGCTTCGCAAGCATGAGATTCCTTCAAAACGCACGAAACACGGGAGTGTTTATCATGTAGTAAGGCTTTCATAATAAAGGAACAGATGGGTGTAGGATACTTTATCCTACACCCATCTGCAACCCCTATCTTACGCCCCGTCAACTCACTGTCATTCAACAGGATACATACCATCCGGTGTAGGATGGCAGATGATTACCATTCAAATTCTTCTGTGTAGGAGTCGAACACAGGTTCTTCCGTAATACCTTTCTGACGAAACAGCCGACAAATGTATTCTTGTTGTTCGGGAGCAATATATTTCTCCTTACGATAAAAGCGATAATACATGGCACGGCCGAAATGCCCTAGCAACATATTCTTCAAGGACACTGCATCCCGATGCGGAACTGTATCCAGCAAATGGGTAACTCCCCAAGCGACCCGTATCTTCCGAACCGGCTTATAGAACGGACAGGTGTTCACCTCTTCCGGAACACATTTCGGATTTACCACAGAAATGATGGAATGCAGATCGGTACTGTGCACCGCCACCAAATGACGCAAACATTTTTCTCCTTTCGGACACCTGTCATTAAAGCAGTGGGCAAAATTGTATGGTACTGCCCCATAGTCAAAATTATCTTCCATTATCGTTTTTATTAGTCACACAGATATACTCCACAGAAAATGCTATCAGGAGTTTTCTTTCCTGTCATTCCGGATAAACTCCAGCAGCCTTTCCACCGCTTCTTCTTCCGGAATATTCTTTTCTACACAGACTTTCCCTTTATACAGGCTGATCTTACCCCGTCCCGCACCGACATAGCCGTAGTCCGCATCCGCCATCTCACCGGGACCATTTACGATACATCCCATAATGCCGATTTTCAGTCCTGTCAAGTGTGAAGTAGCCGCCTTGATACGGGCAATCGTCTTTTCCAAGTCGTAGAGTGTACGTCCGCAACCGGGACAAGAGATATACTCCGTCTTTGAAGTACGGGTACGTCCCGCCTGCAAGATTCCGAAAGCCGTCGCATCAATTACCGCATGACTGAGGTTACCTTGATTGAATATAAAGATTCCGTCACAAAGCCCGTCAAAGATCAGAGCCCCCATGTCCGCCGCAGCTTTTATCTGCAAGTCCTCCGCATCATCCTCCGCATAATGCTGGAAGAAAACAACCGGATTTTGCAGCCCCTCTGTCATCAGTTGATGTACCAACGCACGATGTTCGCCCAAACGGTTCGGATGGTTGCTTTGAGAAACGACAACCACTTCGGGATGTTGTTTCAGACAGGCAATCACTTCATCTGTCTGTGCCATATAAGGCATAAACAGGAATTTGAGTTCCGCATTACATCCTCCCATCAACGGCAGTTGCTGATGATTATAAGCAGGCCAAGTACCGGCTTCTCCGGTCCATACGTCCGCATCAAGAATATAGTCCACACCTTCTTCCCGTTGTTCGGGCAAAGCACGTCCGGCATAAATATAGTCCGGAGTAAATTGCGGATTCACTTCGTTTTTCCCGTCCATACGGTCGGCAATGACCACAGGCACGTGTTCACCTCCTATATTGCGGACAGCCCGCGTCTTACGGCGTTCGGGCGACAAATAGTTAAATCCAGGCGCTTCCAATCCGGGAATATAAGGATGATTCCGCCTCAACAGTATATAGTCCACCAACTTACGGGCAACAGGAATTTCCGCTTCGGGAGCTTCACTCAAAGATACCCGTATAGTATCCCCCAGTCCGTCAGCCAACAGCGCACCAATGCCGAGAGCGGACTTGATACGTCCGTCCTCACCGTCTCCGGCCTCTGTCACTCCAAGATGCAACGGGAAAGCCATCCCTTCTTTCTCCATCACAGCTACCAACAGACGGACGGTTTTCACCATGACAACCGTATTGGACGCTTTGATGGAAATAACCACATCGGTAAAGTTCTCTTCAACACAAATGCGAAGAAACTCCATACAAGACTCTACCATGCCTTCGGGCGTATCACCATAACGGGACATGATGCGGTCGGACAAAGAGCCGTGGTTCACACCGATACGGATAGCCGTGTGATTCTCTTTACAGATATTCAGAAAAGGCACAAAGCGGTCATGAATTTTCTGTATTTCCTGCGCATACTCTTCGTCGGTATATTCCAGCTTCTTAAAAGTACGTGCAGCGTCTACATAATTCCCCGGATTGATGCGTACCTTTTCCGCATATCGGGCTGCCACATCGGCAACTTTCGGATTAAAGTGTACATCGGCAACCAACGGAACCATATATTCCTGACTGCGCAAACCTATATTAATATTTTTCAGGTTCTCCGCTTCCTTGATACCTTGCGTCGTCAGACGGACATACTCACCACCCGCGTCGACAATACGTTTCGCCTGTTCCACACAAGCCTGCGTATCCTGCGTAGACGTATTGG
>ERZ838577.2980-NODE-2980-length-17199-cov-4.173763_pt1 | contig 17199 bp, 18 predicted proteins | sample MGYA00519682_ERZ838577 | MGnify/ENA primary metagenome ERZ838577 (study PRJEB31850, sample SAMEA3708838) | human gut metagenome | biome: human gut; feature: human-associated habitat; material: faeces | place: China | collected 2014 ...
ATACAAAACGGCAACAGCCAAATGTTTTTGCAATCTGTATTTTCTGCTCATTATTTGGATATATTCTATATTTATATGCCTTTAACATCCACTGTCACCTTCTTTCTCAACCTTGAATTTTGGATTTTTATCTGTCATCTTTCCAGCTCACGATCAGCCCCGCAAGCAGGAATACCACTCCTGCTCCGGCAGAGATACATCCCATCCAAAGGAATGCCTTCAGATTCACATCAATCGTACGTCCAAGTATTCTGTCCGTCAGTAAGCTGAGTACCTTATTTCCCATAAGTCCGATTCCCGGCGCAAAGATAACACTGCAGATCAGACCTTCTACACCAAGTGAAAAGAGACCTCTGTATCTTGGATAGCCCAGTAGAATCGTCAGAACCGCAAGAATCAGGATTGCTGCTCCCGCTGCCACACGGCACGGCATAGACAATAATATGGTATAAAGCTTTGCAACTTTTCCTTGCACCGTACTGGTATCGTTCATATTATTATACAGGTTTGAAGCATAGCTGTTCAGCACATCCTGCACATCAACCAGTTCTTCTTTCAACTGCTGTTTCATCATTGCCAGCATATCGTCACTTAATTCCGGATTCGTATCCTTAATTTCCTGCATACTGTCATCCAGAATCCGATTCAGTTCTTTTGTTACATCTACGTCTTTGTACGCTTTTCCGCTGGAAAGATCCTCTGTTATCTCGTTCATGACCTTTTGTGTAATTGTCTGTACTTCTCCGTTTTTCTCGATCTTGTTCTGTATCTTTGCGATCCATTCCGTATCATCCGCTCCTGCATAACCGAATACCGCATCCATCATCCGGTGTGAAATTGCAGTATCGACTCCTGCCTGACTGATTGCATCCACCAATACCTTTTTTGCCAGAAAACTTGATCCCAATACCGTTACACTTATGATAAACAACAGTCCGATCAGTACATTTAATATTCTTTTGCCGATTCCCATAATTTGTTTCCTTTCCTTTTTATTTCTGCTGCCACACTACATTCCAAAGTCTCCAATGAATTTATTGTCTACTCTTATTAATTAGTATGATATACTATATGGAGATGATTATCAACAACCAGCAATCAAAGGACAACTATAAATGCATACAGATAACCAAAATTCAAAAAGTTTCATTGATAAATTACACAAAGAACATACACTTACCAAAGAAGAATGGATCACACTGATCGAGGGACACACTCCGGAACTTTCCGAATATCTCTTTTCCCTGGCCCGCGAAGAACGCCACCGTTATTATGGACACGATATCTACGTCCGCGGTCTGATCGAATTTACCAATTATTGTAAAAACGACTGTCTGTACTGCGGTATACGGAAAAGCAACGGCAACGCACACCGGTACCGCCTGTCAGAAGCCGATATCCTAAAGTGCTGTAAGGAAGGTTATGAACTTGGATTCCGCACCTTTGTCCTGCAGGGCGGCGAAGACGGATATTATACAGATGAACGCATCATACATTTGATCCGGATAATTAAAGAACGCTATCCCGACTGTGCCATTACACTTTCCATCGGGGAAAAATCCAAAGATAGCTATCAGGCTTACTATGATGCCGGCGCCGACCGCTATCTTCTGCGGCATGAAACTTATAACCACGAACATTACAGAAAGCTTCATCCACCGAACCTTAGTCCTGAACACAGGCAGCAATGTCTGCGGGATTTAAAGGACATCGGTTATCAGATTGGCTGCGGATTCATGGTTGGCTCTCCTTACCAGACTTCGGAACACCTTGCAGAAGACATGCTCTTCATGAAAGAACTGAATCCACACATGATCGGAATCGGTCCGTTTATCCCACATCATGACACTCCGTTTGCCGGAGAATCTGCGGGAACACTGGAACTTACTTTATATATGCTCGGCCTGATCCGGCTGATGATCCCGAAGGTTTTACTTCCTGCCACAACCGCACTTGGAACCATCCACCCAAAGGGGCGTGAACTTGGAATCCTGGCAGGCGCCAATGTCGTAATGCCGAACCTTTCACCAACGGAAGTACGGAAAGATTATCTTCTATATGATAATAAGATCTGTACCGGTGATGAATCCGCCCAGTGCAGACACTGTCTGGAAATGCGGATGAAATCCATAGGCTATCAGGTTGTAACAGACCGTGGCGATTCTTTGAATATTTAGGTAACATCAACTTTTTATACAGTCAGCTTTTATATACAGCTGTCAGAAAGTGAGGAACATATCATGAGTTTAAACAGCACACCTTCTTCAGAACGTATACATATCGGGATCTTCGGCAGACGCAATGCCGGAAAATCAAGTCTTATTAATGCTCTCACCGGACAGAATCTTGCGATTGTCTCCGATGTGCGCGGAACAACGACCGATCCTGTATTCAAATCCATGGAGCTGCTTCCACTGGGCCCTATCGTCATGATCGACACTCCGGGGCTCGACGATGAAGGCGAACTTGGAAAACTCCGCATTCAGAAAGCTTATCAGGTCCTGAACAAGACCGACATCGCTGTGCTCGTGATCGATGGCACCTCAGGAATTACGCCGCAGGACAATGCGATCCTTACACGCATACAGGATAAGAATATTCCCCTCTTACTCGTCCTTAATAAAGCCGATCTGGTATCGGAACATACACATCAGGAAATGATCGTGTCCACTCATCTGAAATATAAGATTCCTTTAGAGCATATCCTGTGGACCAATACAACTGAAAATCTTCATATTCATGAGTTGAAAGAACGTCTCGGAACTTTAGTCCCTGCAGAAGAATCTTCCAGATTCATCGTCCGGGATCTTGTAACCCCCGGAGATTTCATTGTACTTGTTGTTCCGATCGATTCTGCCGCGCCAAAGGGAAGGCTGATTCTCCCACAGCAGCAGACGATCCGCGATCTTCTGGATGCCGGAACTACTGCAATCGTTGTAAAGGAAACAGAACTCAAAAGTACGCTGGATTCACTCGGGAAAAAACCTGCACTTGTGATTACCGACAGTCAGGCATTTAAAGAAGTTGACAAAGATACTCCTTCCGATATCCCGCTTACTTCTTTCTCCATTCTTTTTGCAAGATATAAGGGGAATCTGGGAACCGTCGTCCACGGCGCAAGAGCACTGGACACGCTGGAAGACGGAGATACGATCCTGATCAGCGAAGGCTGTACACACCACCGCCAGTGTGACGATATCGGTACTGTCAAGCTGCCACGCTGGGTTCGTGAATATACGGGAAAAGATATAGATTTTGAATTTACCAGTGGAACTGAATTTCCACTGAAGCTGAACCATTATAAAATGATCATTCACTGCGGTGGCTGTATGCTGAATGAGCGCGAAATGAAATACCGCCTGAAATGCGCCGGTGACGCCTCTGTACCAATCACCAATTACGGAACTGCGATTGCTTATATGAAAGGGATACTTGAACGCAGTATTGAGATATTCCCACAGTTACGAAAATAAACAAAGTAATGAATAACAAAAGGAGATTTTTATGCAGATCAGAAAAGCGACAATGAATGACCTTCCGGACATCCTTGCAATCTATGCTTATGCCCGGAAATATATGAAAGAACACGGCAATCCGGACCAGTGGCGGGACAGTTATCCTCCGGTTTCACTTACCACACAGGATATCCAGTCCGACTGCTTATATGTCTGCATCATTCAGACAGAAGAAGATGAGCAAATCGGAGGCGTATTCTATTTTCACAGGGAAGAAGACCCTGATTACCAGACAATTGACGGTTCCTGGTTAAATGACAGACCCTATGCCGTTGTTCACAGAGTTGCCACGGCACCTGGTACAAAGGGCGTAGCTACCTTCTGTCTGAACTGGGCTTATGAACAGTTCCCAAATATTAAAATTGATACACACGATGATAATATTCCCATGCAGCATCTGCTCGTCAAATTAGGCTTCACCTGCTGCGGGCATACTACATTGCAAAACGGTGATATCCGCCTGATCTATCAAAAAGCTGACTAAATAGAACCCGGCAACCGGTGTAGAGAATACAATCTGTGTCTGTGTCTTTCCGAAATGCTGGAGCTGTCCGATGAATCCATCCAACTCAATCGTACTCGGGAATGCCACCTTCATAAGCATAGAATAATTGCCCGTCACACAATTGCACTCAATCACATTCGGAATGCTTTCTATAAACGGATAAAACTCCGGCTTCTGCACCGGTTCTAATTCCATATTCATACGCCCTTTCCTGTATTTCTCTTCATTTTCCGTATTACTTTTTTGTTTTTCTTCTGATTTTTCTATAATTGCATTTTCTCACTCTGCGCTTAATAAATATACGTTTGTGCTTATAAAAATACAATTTTCAATATCATCGGACATGATTACACGATCACAATGGCCGCAGAAGCCGGACAGTTAGAACTCAATGCATTTGAGCCGGTGATCTTCTATACCTTATTCGAGTCCATCGAAACGCTTGGTCACGCCGCACAAACTCTGACCGACAACTGTATTCTTGGAATTACTGCCAATGAAAAACACTGCAAAGATCTGGTAAATGCACGTGCCGGTATTGCAACTGCACTTTGCCCGTCTATCGGATATGCTGCCTCTGCCGCACTCGCCAAAGAATCCCTCAAGATCAATGTACCAGTCCGTACACTCGCAGTTACAAAAGGTTATGTGACAGAAGCTGAAGCTGACAAACTTCTGGATCCATATACTATGACGGGCAAAAGATTAGAAAAATCTTCTTGTTATAACTACAAGAAGGCGGCAACACTTGGAATTTAATGCACCCTTCCAAGTATCTCCCCAATCGGTGCCGCTATCGTAAGCTTTGCACCTACTTCTCTGGCTGTTGCACTCTTATTGATCACCACAAGATGTTTCCCGCGGAAATAATCAATAAATCCTGCCGCGGGATACACAACCAGAGACGTGCCTCCTATGATTAGCGTATCTGCTTCACTGATCGCTTTGATACTCCTGCTGATCACATCCGAATCCAGTCCTTCCTCATAGAGTACTACATCCGGTTTGATCATTCCACCACAAGTGCATCTTGGAATTCCAGATGCATTTTTTACATATGCCGCATCATAGAATTTGTGGCATTTCATACAATAGTTCCGGTGAATACTTCCGTGCAGTTCCAGTACATTCTTACTTCCGGCCGCCTGATGAAGTCCGTCAATATTCTGTGTAATCACGGCCGTTAATTTACCCGCCTCTTCCAATTCTGCAAGTTTCAAGTGTGCAGCATTCGGTTTGGCATCCAGAAACATCATCTTCTCCTTATAAAATTCATAAAACCCTTCTGGGTTCCGTACAAAGAAACTATGACTTACGATCTGCTCCGGCGAATATTTATACTTTTGTTGATATAACCCGTTCGCACTTCGGAAATCCGGAATATTGCTCTCTGTAGAAACCCCTGCTCCTCCGAAGAATACGATTCTTTTACTGTCATCAATAATGTTCTGTAATTGTTCTACTTCTTTCTCGTACATATCTGTTCCTCCTGAATCTTTATATTTTTTATTCCTTACGAATGCATGGCGATGCAAAAAAACTGCCCACAGCCTCCAAAGGCTGCATGACAGTCATTTTCCTTCTTACTTTTTATTCTCTTTTCTGATCCATGCAGCCACTTCATGCAAGTCCGCCAGTTCTGCCGTAATTCCTTCTTTTGCCTCTTTTGACACAACTGCTATGTCCGGCACATAGATCGTATATCCGCCCGCTGCCTTTCCTGCCAAAAGTCCCGGTGCACTGTCCTCCAGTACCAGGCATTCCTTTGGATCCTGCCCAATCAGCTCTGCTGCTTTCAGGAAAATGTCCGGCTCCGGCTTCCCACGCTCCACCATATCTCCGTAAATCGCATTCGAAATCAGATGTTCTATACCGGACATATGTATCAGCCTGCTCGCACGCTTTCTTTCTGTGGATGTCGCAACCACAGCCGGAATCTCATGTTCTTTTAAATATTCTAATAAATCCTGCAGTCCTTCTTTATGCGGAACAGATTCTTTTGTCACTTCGTCGAAATACTCATGCTTCATTGCACGCGCTGTATCGTAATCCAGTCTGTCTCCAAAATATGCTGCAAATTTTTTTCGAATCGCCTGTGGATTTCTTCCCCGAAAAGAATCTGTCAATGCTACCGGAATATCCACGCCCAGCTTTTTACCTGCGTAAATCCATCCTTTGGTAGAAAGACATTCTGTATCGAACATCGTTCCATCCATATCAAAGATTACACCTTTTACCATATACTTTATGACTCCTTATTCTCACTGTAACCGGTAAAGAATTCGGATAACGCATCCAATGTCTTCACAAGCACCGGAAGCTCGGTATCATCCAGTTTATCCAGAATGGCCTGTGTCATCTGTCTGTGATAATCTTCATGATGGTGGTAAGCCTTCACACCTTTTTCTGTCAGCTTGACAAGAACGACTCTTCTGTCTTCTTCGCTGCGATGACGCTCTACATATCTTTTGTTCACCAGACTGTTCATAGCAGTCGTAAGGGATCCTACGGTAATATTAAGCTTTCTGGCAATCGAAGACATATTGTTCCCGTCGCCAAGTCCGACTGCCTCGATCACATGCATATCATTATTCGTAAGATCTTTGAACTCATCCGTAATGATTGCCTTTTCTTCCAGTTCCCATATTTCATTGATCAGACTGACCAGTGTCTGATTGATCATCTTATATGCGTCATCCATTCCCATCTTCTGTAATTTCCTTCACTTTAACTCTTCATTCTTTACTCTTATTCTTTATTATACCCTTTCTGGTATCAGAGAATCAATAACTTCTTTTACAGTTTCCAGATGAGTTGCCTGATATGCATACGCTCCACAGAAAAGTAACGCATCATCTATCTTTCCTTTTGCCGCATTGATCAGTGCCTGAGTGATACAATACGGCGTGGTTCCCGGATTACAATGCTTCAGACACTGAAAACAATGCGCCGGTGCAATACGCCCCAGTTCTTTTACTTTTTTCATAAATGGATTCAAGATTGCACGTCCCGGCATTCCCACCGGACTTTTTACGATCACGATGTCTTCTTTTCTTGCATTCAGGTAGGCTTCTTTATAGCGGATATCTGCATCGCATTCTTCTGTTGTAATGAATCTTGTCGCCGCCTGTATGGCATCTGCTCCGAGGGAAAATGCACGCGCTGCGCTTTCACTGTCATGAATTCCTCCCCCAATCGCAACAGGAATCTTTTTTCCATATTTTTCCGAAAATGTATGAATGACCTGCATGATGGCTATGATTTCTTTTTCGTAGGAAGTTCGGCATTTTACATAGTCTTCTGCCCCAGCATCTATACCATACGCTTCCAGCTGCTCTTCATGAAATCCAAGATGTCCCCCTGCGAGCGGTCCTTCGATCACAACCAGATCCGGGATTCTGTGGTATTTTTTGTCCCAATATTTTAATATCACATTTGCCGATTTTGCAGTCGATACGATCGGTGCGAGTAAGATGTCGGACTCACCCACATATTTCGGAAGATCCGTCGGAAGTCCCGCTCCCGATACGATAAGATCTGCTCCTGCTTCTACCACCGCATGCACATATTCTTCATAGTGCTCCATGGCAACCATCAGATTGAATCCAATGATTCCGTCCGATGCAATCTTTCTTGCTTTCTCATACTCTGATTTTATCGCTCTTAAATTCGCTTTTAATGGATCTTTTATAAAATCTTCTTCTTTAAAACCAGGCTGAGCGGCAGAGATGATCCCTATGCCGCCCTCCTTTGCAACTGCTCCAGCAAGATTTCCAAGGCTGATACCAACTCCCATACCACCTTGAATGACTGGAACTTTTGCTGTCTTTGTTCCTATTTTCAGTGGTTGTATTTTCATATATTTTCCTCACTCTATTATAGAATCTGTTCGTCCATAAACATTGCCTGTAAAATACATCGTTTTCTTATGATATATAGCAGTGATTTACTCTGCTCCATATTACATATTCCTGAAACGCTCATATCTATGTTCTATTAACTCCTGCTCTGACAAACTTTTATATTTCATCAGAAATTCTTCGATTGCCTCATCCATCTGCATGATCACAACATCCATATTCTGAACGATATATTCCTCCGGCTCTGCAAAGACACGCTCTACAATTCCCTGTGCCTTCAGATTCTCTGCCGTCAATTTCATCACTTCTGCTGCTTCTTTGGCCTTGGAGCTGTCTTTCCAGAGGATACTTGCGAATCCTTCCGGTGAGAGGATGGAATAGATGGAATTTTCCAACATCCATACTTCATCTGAAGTGGCCATCGCAAGTGCTCCGCCACTTCCGCCTTCTCCAATGATGATTGAAACAACCGGAACCCTTAATCCGGACATCTCATAGATATTTCTGGCAATGGCTTCTCCCTGTCCGCGTTCTTCTGCTTCGAGTCCACAGAATGCTCCAGGTGTATCAACCAGACAGATGACCGGACGAGAGAATTTCTCTGCCTGTTTCATAAGTCTTAAGGCTTTTCTGTATCCCTCCGGCTGTGGCATACCAAAGTTTCTTTCGATATTTTCTTTCGTATTTCTTCCCTTTGCCTGTGCAATCACTGTTACCGGCGTGCCATGGAATCTTGCAACGCCACCGATGATAGCTTTGTCATCTGCGAAATACCGGTCTCCGTGGAATTCTACAAAATCTGTAAAGAGTGCGTCAATGTAATCACTGCCTACCGGCCGGTCTTTGCGTCTGGAAAGTTCTACTCTCTGCCATGCGGTCATATTCATCTTGCTGCCTGATGTCAGTTCCACATCACATTTTTTTCTATTAAATCCTGTTCCTTCTCCTGCCTCATGAAGTGCCAGAATCTTAGAAAGTGTCTCTTTCATCTGAGGGCGCTCCACAATGGCATCCAGAAATCCATGTTCCAGTAAAAACTCTGCTCTCTGGAAACCATCCGGAAGCTTCTGTCCGATGGTCTGCTCAATCACTCTTGGGCCTGCGAACCCGATCAGAGCTTTTGGCTCTGCCAGGATCACATCACCGAGCATCGCAAAGCTTGCGGTTACTCCGCCAGTCGTGGGATCAGTCAGTATGCTGATATAAAGAAGTCCGGCATCACTGTGGTGCTTCAGTGCTGCGGATGTCTTTGCCATCTGCATCAGAGAGACGATTCCCTCCTGCATGCGGGCCCCTCCGGAGCAGGCAAATAAGATGACCGGAAGTCTTTCTTTCGTTGCCCGTTCTACCGCCCTTGCTATCTTCTCTCCAACTGCCTCTCCCATGCTGGCCATCAGGAATCTTCCATCACAGACTCCGATAGCCGCCTCGCGGCCGTCAATCTTTGCTTTTCCTGTTACAACTGCTTCTGAAAGCCCTGTCTTTTCCTGTAATTTCTTCAGTTTTTCTTCGTATCCTTTGTATTCCAGAGGATTTCCTCCCTGAAGATCCGAATCCCATTCTTCAAAAGAACCTTCATCTGTGATCATCTCGATTCTGCGTCTTGCATGCACGCGAAAATATCCTCCGCACTTTGGACAGATATAATGATCTTTCTTTACATCCTCCGCAATGATCGCTCCCCCACATTTATTACATTTGCGAAGTAATCCTTCCGGAACTTCCGGTCGTCTGGTAAATGTAATATAATTCTTTCTTCCGACAGCAATTCTGGTCTTTTTAAATACGTTGTCCAGCTTCATCAGCAGTCACCTCTACAGCCTTTCAATAAATTCAATATCTATATTTCCCTCAATATAATCCGGATGATTGACAATCCCATACTGATAATCAACATTCGTATCGATTCCTTCTATAATGACTTCTCCAAGTGCACTCTGCATCTTACGGATCGCTTCCTGACGATTCTTCGCCCACACGATCAGCTTGGCCACCATGGAATCATAATACGGCGGAATCGTATAGCCGCTGTATATCGCAGAATCGATACGGATACCCTTTCCTCCCGGAAGATACATATCTGTGATCGTTCCCGGGGACGGACGGAATCCTTTCTCCGGATTCTCTGCATTGATCCTGCACTCGATCGCATGACCGGTCAGTCTGATATCTTCCTGCGTATAGGATAATTTCTGTCCGGATGCAATGCGGATCTGTTCTTTCACAAGATCTACACCTGTCACCCATTCTGTGACCGGATGTTCCACCTGGATTCTGGTATTCATTTCCATGAAATAAAAGTTCCCGGATTTTTCTAATAAGAATTCGATGGTTCCGGCATTCTCATAACCTGCCGCTTTGGCAGCTTTTACCGCAGCGTCACCCATCTTCTTTCTCAGTTCATCCGATAATGCAACAGACGGAGATTCCTCGATCAGCTTCTGATGATTGCGCTGAATAGAACAATCTCTTTCTCCCAGATGGATCACATTGCCATATTTATCCGCCAGGATCTGGAACTCAATGTGTCTTGGATTCTCTACAAAATGTTCAATGTACATCGTCGAATCGGCAAATGCCATCTCGGTCTCTTTCTGAGCCGTCTGGAATGCAGACTCGAACTCTTCCGGTGTCCAGGCGGTACGCATACCTTTGCCCCCACCTCCTAAAGCTGCCTTAATGATAACCGGATAGCCAATCTCTCGGGCAAGTTCTGCACCGGTCTTTGCATCGTAGACGGGTTCTTTGCTTCCCGGAATGACCGGTACTCCCGCTGCCATCATCGTATTTCTCGCAACCTGTTTATTTCCAAGACTTGCAATGACTTTGGAATCCGGCCCGATGAATGTAATATTGCACTGCTCGCACAGCTCTGCAAATTTACTATTCTCTGACAGGAATCCAAATCCCGGATGGATTGCATCTGCACCGCTTATGATCGTTGCACTGATGATATTTTCCATACTGAGATAGCTGTCCTTTGACGGAGCCGGCCCGATGCAGATGGCTTCGTCTGCAAGCTTGGTATGCAGTGCTTCTTTGTCTGCCTCTGAATAGACCGCTACGGTCTCAATTCCCATCTCACGGCAGGCGCGGATGATACGCACCGCGATCTCTCCTCTGTTTGCGATCAATACTTTTTTAATCATCTTTCTTTACACTCTCCTATGTTGCTCTTATCTATCCGACCATGAATGTAAGCTCTGCACTTACGACTACTTTTCCATCCACGCTCGCAACTGCCTCGCCGACACCGACAGGTCCTTTTCTGCGGATGATCTTCGTCTCCAGACGTACCTTGTCTCCCGGGACGATCTTTCCTTTGAATTTGCATTTATTGATACCGCCGAAATATGCAATCTTTCCTTTATTTTCTTCCAGGCTTAAGATTGCAACCGCACCGGCCTGTGCCAGTGCTTCGATCGTCAGCACGCCCGGCATTACAGGTTCTTCCGGGAAGTGTCCCGCAAAGAATTCTTCTCTGTAAGATACGCATTTATATCCCACTGCATATTCTCCCGGCACATAATCTTCGATGTAATCCAACAGAAGAAATGGATGACGGTGCGGAATGATTTCTTTGATCTGATTGATGTTCAAATGATTCATATTGTCCTCCTACACGATGCGAAATAACGGCTGTCCGTATTCCACGCCTTCCTGATTATTTACCAGAATCTCTGCAACCGTTCCGCTGTAATCGCTTTCGATCTCATTCATCAGCTTCATGGCTTCCACGATTCCGAGTATCTGTCCTTTTTCTACTCTGTCTCCGACTTTTACGAAGCTTTCTGCATCTTCTGCAGGTGCTGAATAAAATGTTCCTACCAGCGGAGACTCTACAATATTTCCTGCGACTGCTTCTTCCGCAGCTGCTCCCAGTGTCTGATCCCCTTCTGCATTCGTTTTTCCCATCTCAGCAGAAACCACTCCGGCAGAAACCGTTGCAGCAGAAGCTGTTCCGGTCATATTCACCGGTGCAGACACATTTTCCGTCACATAGCATGTATTTTCTTTCTTGCTCAAATGCAGTTTGATACCGTCTTCCTCATATTTAAAGCCTGTCAGATCTGACTTTGACACAGCATCTATGAGTTCGATCATTTTCTCCATTTCCATATGTCTTTGTCCCTCCTGCAATTCTCCGCTAGTCTTCATATCTCTTTAACAGTAACACCGCATTATGTCCGCCAAATCCAAGTGAATTTGTCAGTACATAATTGACTTCTTTTTCTACCGGCGCACCGATCGCATAGTTCAGGTCACACTCTTCATCCGGAGTTTCAGTTCCGACTGTCTGATGGATGAAGTTGTCCTGGATTGTCTTCACACAAGTGATAAATTCCACACCTCCGGCCGCACCGAGCAGATGGCCGATCATGGATTTTGTCGAGTTGATCACAACATCTTTTGCCGCATCGCCAAGAGCCAGTTTGATCGCACGTGTCTCGAACAGGTCATTGTGATGTGTACTGGTTCCGTGTGCGTTGATGTAATCCACCTGGGAAGGTTCGATTCCGCCTTCTTCCATCGCAAGTTCCATTGCTTTGGCTGCACCGCTTCCGTCTTCTGCCGGAGAAGTAATGTGATATGCATCTCCCGTAGAACCGTATCCGACAAGTTCAGCATAGATGACTGCACCACGTTGTTTTGCATGTTCCAGTTCTTCCAGAACAACTACACCTGCACCTTCTCCGAGAACGAATCCATCCCTGTCTTTATCAAATGGTCTGGATGCCTTCATCGGATCTGTAGAAGTCGAAAGTGCTGTCAGACTTGTGAATCCTGCGACTCCGGTCTCACAGATACATCCTTCTGCTCCACCCGCCAGCATCACTTCTGCGTCACCATACTGGATCGCACGGAATGCATCACCGATGCAGTTTGTTCCACTGGCACATGCTGTGACAACATTCGTGCATTTTCCTTTCAGCCCAAGCTGGATGGAAATATTACCTGCTGCCATGTTCGAGATCATCATCGGAACCAGCAATGGATTGACTCTTCCCGGTCCTTTGGTCCGGATCTTTTCATATTCTTTTTCTACTGCCTGAAGGCTTCCGATACCGGAACCTACGATCACACCGACACGGAACGGATCTTCTTTTGACATATCAAGTCCGGAATCCTCGAATGCTTCTTTCGCCGCCGCTACCGCATACTGGGAAAATGGCTCCATTCTTCTTGCTGCCTTAAAATCCATTCTGTCTTTTGCCTGAAAATCTTTTACCTCTGCTGCAATCTTTACTTTATATTCTGTGGTGTCGAATTTGGTAATCTCTCCGATTCCCACTTTTCCTTCTTTGATGCCGCTCCAGAACTCCTCTACCGTATTTCCGATCGGAGTCACTGCTCCAAGTCCTGTCACTACAACTCTTCTCTTCATATATCTTAATCTCCTTTACATCACCATACCGCCGTCTACATGCAATACCTGTCCAGTAATATATCCCGCATCCTCTGACGCAAGAAATGCAACCGCATTCGCCACATCTTCTGCTTTTCCGAATTTTCCAAGCGGAATCTGTGCGGCAGACGCTTCTTTTATCTTTTCCGGAAGTACTTCTGTCATGTCGGTCTCGATAAATCCCGGTGCAACTGCATTGACCGTGATTCCTCTGGATGCCACTTCTCTGGCTGCTGTTTTGGTCAGTCCGATCACACCTGCTTTGGACGCCGCATAATTTGCCTGTCCTGCATTACCGCTGACACCTACAACAGATGCCATATTTATGATGCGTCCGCTTCTCTGGCGGATCATCTGGCGGAGTGCAGCTCTTATTGTATGAAATGTTCCCTTCAAGTTTGTGTCCAATACCTTATCAAAATCTTCTTCTGACATCTTCATAAGGAGTCCATCCTTTGTGATTCCTGCATTATTAACCAGAATATCAATTCTTCCCTGCTCCTTGATCACCGTCTCGATGAATTCTTTACAGGCATCAAAATCGGCCACATTACATTGTATGATCACCGCTTTACCGCCTGCAGACTCAACTTCATTCTTTACTTCTTCGGCTCTTTCTCTGGAACCGTTATAGTTGATCACAACTGTTGCTCCTTTTGATGCAAGCTTTACAGCGATTGCTTTTCCGATTCCTCTGGACGCTCCGGTTACAACCGCAACTTTTCCTTCCATTGTCTGATCCATCTTTACGATTCCTCCATCCTGTTTCCACCATCTGCGAGTTCCTCACAGACTTTATCCACATCCTCCCACTGGGAAATGTGGAATACTTTCACATTTCGATTGATTTTTCTTAAGAATCCTTCCAGTGTCCTGCCCGGTCCGATTTCGACGAATGTATCCACACCATCTGCGATCATGCGCTCCATGCTCTGCATCCAGCGCACCGGTGAACTGATCTGTGTCGTAAGAAGCCCCGGAGTTTCTCTGATATCCGTTACTTCTTCTGCCGATACGTTTGTCACATACGGAATCTTCAATTCATGAAATCTGGTATTCTCCAGCTCTTCTGCCAGCTTCTCTCCCGCCGGAACCAGCATCTTCGAATGGAACGGTCCGCTGACATTTAACATAATTGTCCGTCTTGCACCTGCTTCTTTTAATTTTCCGGCTGCTTCTTCCACAGCCTTCGTCTTGCCGGTGATAACAATCTGTCCCGGACAATTATAATTTGCAACTGATACATCTGCGATCGGTTCGATCACTTCTTCGATTTTCTCTGCATCCATGGAGATGACCGCACACATAGCACCTTCTCCTGCCGGCACCGTATTCTGCATCAGAATTCCTCTTTTTCTCACCAGACGGATCGCATCCATATCATTCATCCCGCCGGCAATTGCGATCGCCGGATATTCACCGAGACTTAATCCTGCCGTAACATCTGCTTTCAACCCTTTATTCTCTGCAACTCTTGTCATCGCAAGACAAGTGGTAACCATCGCTGCCTGCGTATATTCCGTCAGATCCAGTTTGTCATTTTCTTCAAAGCAGAGTGCTTTCATATCCAGACCAAGCTCCTCACCTGCCTGATCGAATATGTATCTTGCGATCTCACTGTTCTCATAAAAGTCGGCTCCCATGCCGGCTTTCTGAGCGCCCTGTCCCGGATAAATAAATGCAATCTTACTCATAGAATCCCTGTCCTCCGATTAATGCATCTGTCTCTGTTATCAGTTTCTGGATCAGATCTTTACATGACATTCTTTCTTTTACCATGCCGGCAATCTGTCCTGCCATTACGCTTCCGTTCTTTACATCACCCTCTACGACTGCTTTTCTGAGGCCGCCAAGTGTGAGCTTTTCCAGTTCTTCGAATTCTGCTCCGGCATTTTCCAGTTCCAGATATTTTCTCGTCATATCATTGCGAAGGGCTCTGACCGGATGTCCTGTGGTTCTTCCTGTTACTTTGGAATCAATATCCTTCGCTTTAATGATTCTTTCTTTGTAATTCTCATGTACCTGGGATTCATCTGTTACAACAAAATGTGTTCCCATCTGGACGCCTTTTGCTCCCAGCATGAATGCCGCAGCAATTCCTCTTCCATCGGCAATTCCTCCGGCTGCAATAACCGGAATACTGACTGCATCTACAATCTGTGGAACAAGTACCATCGTTGTACTCTCGCCGATATGTCCGCCGGCTTCACAACCTTCTGCTACCAGTGCATCCGCACCACAGCGTTCCATTCTTTTTGCCAGGGCCACAGAAGCAACAACCGGAATAACCTTTACGCCGGCTTCCTTCCACATCTTCATGTATTTCTCCGGATTACCTGCACCGGTGGTCACAACTTTTACACCTTCTTCAACGATTACCTTTGCAACCTCATCTGCATAAGGACTCATCAGCATGATGTTGACACCGAACGGTTTGTCTGTCAGTTCTTTTGCCTTACGTACCTGATCTCTTACCCAGTCTGCCGGAGCACTTGCTGCACCTATGAGTCCCAGTCCGCCGGCTTCGGATACACCTGCTGCCAGATGATATTCTGCCACCCAGGCCATACCGCCCTGGATGATCGGGTATTCAATTCCTAATAATCTGGTTACTTCTGTCTGCATAATCTCTATACTCCCTGTCTTTTTATAATCTTATTTTTATGTTACTGTCCTGTATTTCTTACTCTTTGTGAGCATTTACGTACTCTACAACATCACCTACTGTTACGATCTTTTCCAGATCTTCAGATGGAATCTCGATTCCGTATTCATCTTCCAGTGCCATTGTCAGTTCAAAAAGATCCAGGGAATCTGCTCCGAGGTCATCTTTGAATGATGCACTTTCTGTGATTTTGCTTTCCTCTACTCCTAAGTTATCTGCTACCATTTTTTTAATCTGTTCTAACATATCTTTGTTCTCCTTTTATTTCTGTTTTTGTCTCTCTTTTTTAGCTTTGGTTCCTTTTTAATTCTTTTGCACTTATAAGGGTTGCTTATCTGAGGCTTCTTACCACTCCAGAATGCTGGCCCCCCAGGTGAGTCCTGCACCAAATCCTGCCAGGATAATCTTCTGTCCTCTGTTCAGTTTCCCGGCTCGGTTCAGTTCATCGAGAAGAATTGGAATACTTGCGGAAGATGTATTTCCGTATTCTTCCAGATTCATCGGAAATTTTTCTATCGGTTCACCCAGCCGCTTTGCGATTGCTTCTACAATTCTTCTGTTCGCCTGATGCAAGATGTAAAAACTGATTTCTTCCTGTGCCGTGTCATTCTTTTCCAATACTTCTTTTATTGCCTGCGGCACGCTCTTTACAGCAAACATAAATACTTCTCTTCCATCCATCTGCATCAGATATTCTTTATCATCCGGCTTCGGCAGATCTTCCGGTGATAACACGCTTCTGTCATATCTGCTCCGGCAGCACAATGCTTCGCCTTTGGAACCATCGGAGTGTGTCACCGGAAGATAATATCTCATATCTTCACTTTTCAGTACTGCTGCTCCGGCACCATCCCCGAACAGGACACAGGTGGAACGGTCGTTCCAGTCGATCAGTTTAGACAGCACTTCCACGCCCACCAGCAGGATATTTTTATAAATCCCGGCACAGATATACGCATGTGCGGTATGCAGGGCAAATAAAAAACCGGAACATGCCGCACTCAGATCAAAACAGGTTGCACGCTTTGCTCCGAGTTCTCTTTGCACTTCACAGGCTGTACATGGAAGTATTACATTTGAAGAAATCGTAGAAACGATGATCAGATCCACGTCGTCTGCAGTAATACCTGCATTTTCAAGTGCCTGTCGTCCGGCTTGGACGGCCATGGATACCGTCGTCTCTTCTCTGATGATATGACGTCTCACGACTCCGGTTCTCTCCCGGATCCACTCATCACTGGTATCAA
>ERZ838577.3005-NODE-3005-length-17056-cov-77.209988_pt1 | contig 17056 bp, 22 predicted proteins | sample MGYA00519682_ERZ838577 | MGnify/ENA primary metagenome ERZ838577 (study PRJEB31850, sample SAMEA3708838) | human gut metagenome | biome: human gut; feature: human-associated habitat; material: faeces | place: China | collected 2014 ...
CGCAGGAAAACCCTACGTTGGAAAATCCAATGCAATTAAATAAAGTTCAAACCCTCTCTCCAGTTTCCCCAAAAAAGTTGCACACAAGTACTTGACAAGTGACAGTACCTGTGCTATAATAAAGGTACAAAGAAAGGAAGTGAAGGGATACAAAAAAGAAAATAAAATAAAGTACAAAAAGTACTTGACAAGTGACCGTGCCTGTGCTATAATAAAGGTACAGAGAAAGGAAAGGAGAAATCAATATGAAAACTAGAAAAGCATTCTATATGGATAACATTGAAACGATTAAGGAATTGGAAGATAAACTTTTTGACTTGACAACGAAAATGGAAAATGAATGTGGAAAACAATTTTTCAATGAAAAGTTGAACCAGGCATGGTCACTATTATATGAAACATGTCAAGAGAATAGTTAAATAGAAAGAGGTGTGACAATATGAGAATGAGTAAAAAAGCACAGATTGACGCTAATAAGGAAGTTTTGCTGGCTGTTGACCGTTATAATGAGGAAATAAAAGGAAGTGTTTTGCATCACGGTAAACGCCTTAGAACTTGCCAAGCGTATGTATACGAAACATCTAATTTCTATGTATTAAGGAGCTATAATACAGTTGTAGCACTTATCGAGAAAAGCACTGACACATGTTACGACTTTCTTCGAGGAGTTTACGGGTACACAAATACTTCAGCACAACACATTTCAAAGTTCGATAAAGACTATGGGCGTGGTACGTATGGATGTAAGGAACGTGTAACCTACCGAGAAATATAATGAGGTGTTAATATGAGTATATTTATAAAGTTTAACAACGGTCGCTATTTACAGTTTGACGAGTGTGATACTATAAAGTTCACATGTGGGATAGTAATAATACTTGAAGATAACGAACCTTCTGTTTATACAGAGGATGAAATTAAAGAAATAATATTTGTAAACGATTATACTCTCTCATATGCAATAAAACAGGGATATGAGTTATAATAACTAGGGCGCGTGGTTTGGCACGATTACAGTTTCAACACTGTACACCCTTTAGCACCAGTCAGGTGCAGAAACCAAACAACACTACAATAGAAAGAAGAGGTATTACTATGGCAAGAGAAAAAATGGTAACAAGAACAGTAACACAGACAACAGCAGAAGTTATGACAATTGACGTCACAACAGCAGAAGTGCGCATTCTTGAGTACACTATTGGTGGCACATACGACACTAATGAAATTCTACTCAAAAAGCTCCAGAAGCTTTTCCAGACCGATACATTCAAGTTGGTTAACATCAACACCACCACTGTAGAGGATTTACTACTCGGAATGACAGAAGAGGACTTTATCAGATACGCTACAGTTCTTCCGCCTAGAAGCGCTAAAAAAGAAAGTGAGGAGAGTTAGAATGATAACGTCAAACAGGGTGCATATAATTGTAGAATTTAAAGATTTTGATGCAGAGCGTTTTGTAACAGACTCATTTTCACTTGATTCTGGAGTACTGATAATCAAGCAAGATTATGGTAAGCGTACATTACGGCTAGACTATATCAAGTCAATTTACATATTCTAAGAATACATAAAGTTAGTCAAAACTAACAAGGGCGCGTGGTTTGGCACGATTACAGTTTCAACGCTGTTCGCCCATTAGTACCTACAAGGTACAGAAACTAATCAAAAATAAAACCAGAAAGAAAGAGGGAACAAAAATGAGTAAACACTATGTAAAGTTAGTAAAGGAAATGATTAAAGAGGGCATCAAGGACGATGTATCAGTAACAGTTGTAAACGGTACTCTTGTGGTAGACATCTATGTAAATCACTGTTTATGTTGGCATACAGCTATACCACGTATCGGATTGCGAGCTAGTACATATATGACAGCTAAAATTATAGCAGATACTATTAAAAATCAGTATAAGCAGTTCATTTTGGATAAGTATTTTGTTCGAAAAAAATTCAAGTAAATACTTGACATTCGTCCCAGTATATGCTATTATATAATTGTAGCAAGGAAATGCACAAAATATCCAAGTTACGTTTGCCATAGGTGGTATAGTTTCTAACCTTCTATACCGCCTACCCCCTTAGTAGGTGTAGTTTAATAGTAAAAAATGCGTAAATCTTAAATAATCCTCTCATCGCTCATTTACGCGAAGCAGGTTCAAACCCTGCCACCTGCTCTAGTGCTTTATAGCACTAAATTATATCTTGACGTTTAAAAAATAAAGAAAGTGAGGAAGAAAAACATGGCAAGAGTACCAATGGTAACAAGAACGATTACCACAACAAAAGTTAACGTAATGTGCTTAGACATCGAGACAGGAGAACCTTGTAATATGATTGCAGTAGTTCCACGTACCTATAAGGATGATGAAACACTTCTTAAGAAAGTAAAAGAGGTTCTTGAGACTGAGACATTGAAACCGGTACACGTAGTTGATAAGGAAGAAATTGAAACACTCTATGGTATGTCAGAGCAGGAGTTCATTGAACATGCGAAAGTCCTACCACCGAGAACATCATCAGAAGAAAACGTAACAGAATAACAGAAAAAAGAAAACGTAACAGAATAACAGAAAAAAGAAAGAGGTAAAAGAATATGGTAGAAATCAAAGAATGTAGTAGAGAATTTACAGAAGTTGAGCAGTATCTTATGACGATTGCACCGTCAATCATTTCAATGAAAGATGTGCCGGACGGTACGCACATTATAGTTGACGGTATTCTGACATTTGAGGACACCAAAGAGTCCACGGGTGAAATCGCTGATATCCTTTCAGTAATTACACCAGAAAAGAAAGTATATTCCTGTCAATCTTCAACGTTCAAACGTTCAATTCGCGATATTTCAAATATCATGAAAGGTAAATCGTTTACAATCGTAAAGACATCCGGCAAGACGAAAGCAGGTCGTGACTTTATCAACTGTGAGTTAGACGTAGAAAGTCTTAAGTAACATATAAATATTAACAGCGTGTACTTTAAACGGTACACGCTTTTTAGACAAGAGGGTGATTTTTTCATGGCAAAAAGAAAAAAGAAAGTATCAGCTTATACACGTAACAGAAACCGTATCAACAGCTACATAAGACGATTAAACAAAAAAGGACTTATAACCGAACTGTATTTCCCGACAGAAAGAGAACTAAAATTGCAAGGAATAAAAGGTGCAGAGTTAACTCGTTACACCAATGAGTTGAAAAAGGTAACATCGGATTTCTTAAAAGGTGAAGCCATTCCAATTCCAAAAACACCTCAGAACTTTAACGAAAATGGTGATTTAAAAGTCGGTGACGACGGAATGTTTAATAGGACAGTAATAGCAGACGTAAAAAATAACATATCACATTATCCTAAAGAGATAGCTGATAAAGTTACTTCTTTAATTGACCAGTTAATCACTCAGCAGGGCATAGATGATGTAGTAGAAGCTATCATGTTAGCACCAGATTTACATTACTATTTGAATAAAAATAAGTATGACAGTGAATCAGCGTTGGAAGATTACGCTACAGGAATTATAAATGTACTTCCTAATGCAAGTGACCAGTATAAAAAGGACTTAGCTGACGCTTTTGAGTTCAATGAGTTAGGTTATACCATTGAAGATTAAAAAGTACAGATATTTTATGTGCGACTTTGAAACAACTGTTTACAAAGGACAAGAGTTCACAGAGGTATGGGCGTCTGCTTCGGTAGAACTATTCACAGAAGATGTACAAATATTTCACTCAATTGATGAACAGTTTAATTACTTTGTAAGTCAAGATTGCAATATCGTAGCATATTATCACAACTTAAAGTTTGACGGTTCATTCTGGTTATCATATTTGATGATAGATAAAGGGTTTAAACAGGCATATAGAAAAACAGGTGAAGCTATAAATGAGGTAGAGTGGTTACAGGAAAAATATATGGAAAACAATTCCTTTAAATATAGTATTTCAGATAAAGGAATGTGGTATACCATTATTATAAAAGTAAATAACCACTTTATTGAAATAAGGGATTCACTAAAGCTTTTACCATTTAGTGTTAAAAGAATTGGTGATAACTTTGGTACAAAGCATAAGAAGCTTGACATGGAATACACAGGTTTTCGATATGCAGGGTGTGAGATATCAGACAGTGAAAAAGAATATATTGCTAATGATGTCCTTGTTGTTAAAGAAGCACTTGAAATTATGTTCAATGAGGGGCATGATAAGCTGACAATAGGTTCTTGTTGTTTGGAAGAATACAAAGATATATGTAAGAAATCACTCAAGAATCAGTTAGAGTACAAGGAAATGTTTCCAGACGTATATAATGTGAGTATTAACCCTACAGAATATACATACGAAAACGCTGGTGATTATATAAGAAAATCATATCGAGGTGGTTGGTGTTATTTAGTAAAAGGAAAAGAGAACCAAATAAAAACAAACGGAACTACGGCTGACGTAAATTCACTGTACCCGTCCATGATGTCTTCTGAATCTGGGAACAGGTATCCTATTGGTAAACCTTGTTTCTGGAAAGGAAACTATATTCCAGACGAAGCTATAGCAGATAATAAGTATTATTTTGTTAGAGTTAAAACAAGATTTTATATCAAGAAAGATAAGTTACCATTTATACAGATAAAAAGTTCTTACTTATATAAAGGCACAGAAGCACTGGAATCGTCAGATATTTATGACAGTAAAACAGATTCTTACTTTTCATTCTATAAAGATAAGGACGGCATATTAAGAGATACAAGGGTTGAATTAGTCTTGACAATGACAGATTACCAGTTGTTGAAAGATCACTATGATTTAGTTGATTTTGAAATACTTGATGGCTGTTGGTTTTACGCCTTAACAGGTATCTTTGATGAATACATTGAAAAGTACAAACAACAGAAGCTTGTTAGTAAAGGTGCATTGCGTGAGTTGGCTAAACTTTTTCTTAATAATCTTTATGGAAAAATGGCATCTAGTAAAGATTCATCGTTCAAACTGGCATATGTGAAAGATGATAAAACAATTGGATTTTTACCTGTTACAGAATCAAACAAGAAAGCAGGGTATATTCCTGTTGGTTCAGCTATCACAAGTTATGCAAGAAACTTTACTATCAGAGCAGCACAAGCGAATTATCATGGTGTAGATAACCCCGGTTTTATTTATGCAGATACAGACAGCATACACTGTGATTTACCACCAGAAGAAATAGTTGGAATCAAAGTACATGATAAAAACTTTTGTTGTTGGAAATTGGAATCATGTTGGGATAAAGCAATATTTACAAGACAGAAAACTTACATTGAACACGTAGTTGCAGAAAACCTAGACCCAATAGAAAAAACATACAACAATATAAAGTGTGCAGGTATGCCAAAACGTTGCAAAGATTTATTTGAATTATCACTGTCAGGTGATGCTGATATAAATAAAGAATGGAGTGATGAAGAAAAAGAATTTCTATTTGACGAATATAACAACCCTATTAAACGTGATTATAGTTCATTTAAAATAGGATTGAAAGTACCCGGAAAATTACGACCAAAGAGGATACGTGGTGGCGTTCTATTGGTAGATACATCATATGAAATGAGGTAAAAAACATGAAGAAAATTATATGTTTATTGCTATTTTGTTTTGCATTAACAGGGTGTACGCCTGGTAACAAAGTAACATCTGAAAAAACTGAGTATAGCATAATACTTAATAGTGGTTCAGCTTTTGTATTTACATTTAAAGATCCTGATACAAACGTTTGGTATATAGGATCTGGTGAAGGTGTAACACCTAGACTTAATCAAGATGGTTCATTATATGTAAAATAGTAAAAACAGAGGGAGAACTAAGTTCTTACCCTCTGTTTTATTTATATCTATAACCCATGTGTTAATCATTGCGTTCAGCGAAAACGACAAGTAACACAGGCTCTATACTTTCAAGAGTGCTATCCTATGTTCTCAATGTTAATCGCATGAGTAGATATACCTAGTAACTAAGTGCGCTTAATGTGGCTTCTTTACATCTTAAATCTTTAAACCTAAAGCAACCGCGTTCAAACAAATATCGAAGATTATTCAAAAAGAAATCGTTACGTTTTAACATAACATAATTGATTTCGTGATCGTCAGTAGTTACACTGATTTTTAAGCCAAAGGTGCGATCTGGTCTATCATCACAGTATAAGTAGCCATTCTCAGTAAATTCTCTTATACCAAACTCACACCCTTTATATTTAAGAGTGCAAAGGTATTTATTTTTTCCAGTAGGTCTTTCAATAAAACTCTGGTTATCATTCAAATAAACACATTCACTACTATATCCAACATAACTGTCTTTCTTAAAAGCTCGATTGAAACCGCTAGTTTTCTGTGCTTCACTTGCTGATTTATTGAATCCCTGTTCTAACACAAACCCGTCGCCACGTAAAAATTTTGTATCTTTATGAAGTCTAGCACTTATTTCCATTTTTGTGTAATATGGATTTATAAGACTGACAGGGTTTGCTATCATATAGACAGGCACATAACGAACCTGTTCCCCCTGACCTCTTGCAATAGACGTATGAATACTAATAAACTTTCTTACTTCATCAGGACAGTAGTGATTAGATTCGCTTTGAAATTCATCAAATTCTAGCCTAGAAATATCAGCAAATAAATGGCTATATTTTTTCAACTGGTCGGCACTGTTTAAACTTATAGCATACCCACAGCTTTTTTCGTCTAAGAATAACTCATGGAAAATTCCACTTGCCCGTCTTTTTGATGTCATAGTATGATCTGTGAAGAACAAACTTCCTATATCTTTATAGAATTTATCTACCACGTTATCAAGCTCATAATTATAACGGTAAATAAGTCCAAACTTTTCGCCTTTATCAAGAAATCTGTTTATGCACAGTCTGCTGAAATAAGTTGTCTTTCCCGCACTCCGGTTTGAAGTAACCATATAGATTTCTGGTTTGTTACCGTTGATATCTAACATTGACAATAATTTAGTACCGTCATAATATTTTGGCATATCAAAAATCTCCTTTCCATTCTTAATTATAACATACCCATTGATTTTTTGCAAGTATTGTGCTATAATAAAGATGAATTAAATAAGAAAGGAGATACCATGGAGAACTTATATCCAATCTTTGTAGCGTTAGGGTTTAACGCCCTAGACATACTAACTGGTCTCGTGTCAGCCATAAAAAATAAAGACATTAAATCCGCTAAACTACGTGATGGTCTTTTCAAAAAAGTGGGTTTTATTTTCTGTTATTTTACGGCTTGGTTAGTTGATGGGTACGGTGATGTTATAGGATTTAAACTAGGTGTAGCAATATTACCAGTTATTGTCCTTTATGTATGCACAACCGAGCTAGTTTCAATACTAGAAAATATATCCAAAATCAACTCAGACCTTTTACCAGGCAAACTTATGGAACTTTTTCACATTTCAAACACCAGAAAGGAAAATTAAAATGTTACGAGTATTTATTTCACAACCAATGAACGGAAAAACAGATAAAGAAATAGAAGAAGAGCGATTAAGTATTGTTTCAAAGATCAGTGAAACAGTAGACGAGGCATTTGAAGTTATTGATTCTTTCTTTAAATCAGCTCCACATGATGCAAAACCATTATGGTTTTTAGGTAAATCTATTGAATTATTATCAACAGCAGATTTAGCATATTTTGCTAAAGGTTGGGAAACTGCTAGGGGTTGTATTATTGAACACTCTTGCGCAGTAGCTTACATGGTTAAAACAATTATTGCTGAATAAGAGAGGTGTAATAAATGGGTGACATTAACAAAGCTGTTTCTTTCATGATTACCACAGCAAAGGACAATATTCATGGTTATGACCAACAGCACAGAAACGGTCCAGATTATGACTGTAGTTCACTGGTAGGAACAGCATTATACTATGCAGGTTTTGCTATATCACCATATTCATGGACAGGCAACTTAGAATCACAGTTAAGAAAAGCAGGGTTTGTTGATTGCAAAGCACCATGGAAAGCAGGTGACATTCATTTAAACAGAGGAAACCACGTATGTATGAGTATCAATGAAAGCCAGATAGTTGAAGCGACAATTAACGAAAAAGGAACAGCCACAGGCGGTAAAACTGGTGACCAGACAGGTAAAGAAATTCAGATCACTTCCTATTATAATTATTATCTCGGTTGGGATTTACACTTGAGATTTACTGGTGCAAACAATAACACCAATAAAGCTTATACGGTTGAAGAAATAGCTAAGCAGGTTATTGCAGGTAAATGGGGTGTAGGTAATGAGAGAAAAAGACTCTTAGAAAACGCAGGTTATAATTATGATGAAGTACAAAGTTATGTAAATGGACTCTTTACAAAAGGTGGTTACAAGTCGAACGGCGAAGTTGCAAGAGAAGTTATTAAAGGTGTATGGGGTGTAGGAAAAGAAAGAAAAAACAGACTTGAAAAAGCAGGTTACAATTACTACGAGGTTCAAAAACTCGTTAACCAGATGTTAGGATAATTTCATGCCGGACATCAACAAAGCTTATTCATGGGCAATCGAAACGTGTAATGCCCCTAACGTGGGATACAGTCAGGCATATAGAAACGCCCAGACCGTAGGCGGTATCACATATTACGATTGCAGTTCTTTCATAAACTACGCACTCTTAGCAGGTGGATTTACAACACCTAACTACGCACCAAAATATAACGCTTTCACAACTTACACAGAAGCAGATGTTTTACTTTCACTAGGTTTCAAAGAAGTTGATGCTAGTGGTGAATACTTACCTGGTGACATTGGTCTTTCAGTTTCCCACACAGAAATGTGCTATAAAGGTGGTAAAGGAAAAGGCGTATTCATGGGGGCGCACACAGACAATGCGCCACTAGAGTATCAGGTTAGCATAGGATCAACAACTGGAAATCAAAATTACGAAACATCATTCCCGCGTTTATTCAGATATGGCGAAGGTGGTGCAACCGGTTACGGATGTAGTGCATACGTTGTATCAGCAATATGTGGTAATATGTGGCAGGAAAGTGGCGTAAACCCTGGTATGTGGGAAGGACAGAATGTTAGTTCATTTACCGCTTTAAATGTTGGTTTTGGACTAGGACAATGGACAAACACTGGTGGAGATACACACGGTAGACTTTATAAGTTGCATGAATGGCTTCAATCAAATGGATATAACGACGATGATGGTGTTGGACAGTTAAATTATTTAATTCATGAAAATGTATGGTATTCCAGAGATGAAGCTAGTCAATATGCTACGTTAACAGATTTTCTTACTTCCAGTAGTACAGATTTAGCTGAATTAACTCATGCTTTTAACGTAGGTTGGGAAGGAATACACGACCACACATGGGATTTTCGTGTAACCTTTGCAGAAAAATGCTATGACTTTATTACTAAACACGCTAATGACACCTCAATCAACAAATGGTTTTCAAAAAATGAATTCTTATCAGTCGACGAAAGACTCAACAACGCCGTTCTTATTTACAGATTCTTGTCGGCAGGTGGTGGAGGTGGTGGAACACACACCACAAAAAAGAAATCAATACCAGTTTGGATGATGCTAAAATATCATTATTAAGTTGAAAGGAGGTGATTAGATGGCAGTAAAAACTAGAGAAGAAATTCTGGAAAGTTTCAGAACAAGGTTAGGAGAAAATCCTGATGATGAATCCATATCGTTTTTAGAGGACGTTACCGATACACTGAATGACTTTGAAGCAAGAGCGAACAGTGATGGTACAGACTGGAAAAGCAAGTATGAAGAAAACGATGCAAATTGGAGAAAGAAATACACAGAAAGATTTTTCTCAGATGAACCAGAACTAACACCAAAACCAGACCCAAAACCAGAACTAGATAATACCCCGAGGACATTTTCAGATTTATTTAAGGAGATTTAAAAGATGGCTAGAAGAATTGCTAATAGTACGCTTAATGCGTCTACAATTGACATTATGAACGTTATCAGGCAGAACGCTTCATATGATTATCAGCAGAACGTACCTGCTGTTGCAAAAGCAAGTGACATTCCCAAAGTAGGAGAAGTTATCTACGGTACGCCTGCTTTTGCAAACCAGTTTATTAACGCACTTGTAAACAGAATCGCTATCGTGCGTGTGCAGTCTGCAAACTTTAACAATCCGTATTCAATTCTTAAAAAAGGATATCTTGAATACGGCGAAACTGTAGAAGATATTTTTGTATCAATTGCAAAAGCGGTAGACTTTAGTGCAGAAAAAGCACCGAAGAGAGAGTTCCAGAGAAGTATCCCGGATGTTCGCTCAGCATTTCACGTAATGAACTGGCGTGTAATGTACCCAGTAACCATTCAGGACGAAGATTTAAGACAGGCATTTCTTAGTATTGATGGTGTACAGAACCTTATTGCTAAGATTGTTGATGCAGTTTACACAGGTGCAGAGTACGACGAGTTCCTGCTCTTTAAGTACCTGTTGATTAAAGCAATCAGTCATGGTAGAGTGCATCCAATCTCAATCGGTACTGGCAAAGTACTTACAGAAAGTGCTGTTCAGTTCAGAGGTACTTCCAACTTATTACCATTCATGTCAAGTGAGTTCAATGAAGCAGGTGTTAAAACAAACACACCAAAAGAAAGACAGGTTATTTTCATGGACGCTATGTTCAATGCACAGTATGATGTGAATGTGCTTGCAAGTGCTTTCAATATGGACAAAGCGGATTTTATGGGTAGATTGTTCCTCATTGATAACTGGTCAGAGTTCGACAATGAACGATTTGACGTTATCAGGGCTAATTCTGATGGTATCGAAGAAGTTACTACGGCTGAACTCGCTCTGTTGAAAAATGTTAAAGCTGTTATTCTGGACGAGAACTGGTTTCAGGTTTATGACAACAATAACAAATTCACAGAGAAGTATGTTGCATCAGGCTTGTACTGGAATTATTTCTACCACACATGGAAAACTGTTTCCAATTCCCCGTTTGCAAATGCTTGCGTGTTTGTAACAGATGGCGCTACAATTACATTACCTGATTCAATCACAGCACATGTAGACGCTAAGGACGAAAGTGATACAGCTACAGTATTTACAATCAGTCCAGACTTAGACGGAGAGAGCCTTGAGCCACATAACGTTAACTTTATCCAGACAGAAGTGTTAACCAAAGCAGGTATCGCAGTTCAGCGTTATGGTGGTATTATGATTCCTAACAGTCAGGTTGCTACAGAGATTACACTGGTAGCAGAGATTAACGGTACACAGTATACAGCCACTTCAACTATTACTGGTGCTACAACTGTTGGTACAGATATTACATTAGATAAAGGGTAATGATAAGGATGTGTGGTGGTATTAAGTTACTGCCACACATCAGTTAGAAAGGAATTTATTATGTATATATATCCTCAGACTAATATAAAGTTACTAAAAGATGTGCCACTAGATACAACATATGATCATACATTATGGTTTGACAGTCCAGGCGCACAGTACAGCTATTTTAGTGGATTGACTAAGTACAATATGAATAACTATAGTTATCAAAGAGTACAAAGAGGTGTAGCAAGAGTCGGTATTAAAGCTGACAGTCTTTATGATTGCAACTACATGATGTTTCAAAATTCAGCTTATGGGAATAAATGGTTCTATGCCTTTATCACAAGTGTTGAATATGTGAATGATGTTACATCTAATATCAGTTTTGAAATTGATGTTATGCAATCGTGGTTATTTGACTGTTCACCAGATTATTGTTTTGTTGAAAGAGAACACTCAGAAAGTGACCAGATAGGTGCTAACATTATACCAGAGAACCTTGACACTGGTGAGTATGTATATAATGGGTATGGTAAATTAACTAAAGTTCTTGACCCATTGTGTATTATATGCATGGTATGTGACACGGCAGAAGACCCAGACGGTACACTATATGACGGTATTTACGGCGGGTGTACATTATTTGCGTATAACGTAGATAAGAAAGGCGTTACCGCGTTGACCAAAAAATTGCAAAGCTATAACCAAAAGCCAGATGCAATTGTTGGACTTTATATGTGTCCTGTTATCGCTACTGGTAAAGCTATTCCAGATGATGGGTTGCAATTACTGTTTTCAAAAGGTGCTTATGGGTTTGATATTTCTGTTCCTGCCTTGACAACAAATGATACTATTGACGGGTACAAGCCTAAAAACAATAAACTGTACACTTACCCATATAACTATTTATCAGTAGAAAACGGAAAATCTACTGCCAGTTTTAGATATGAATTTTTTAACAATTTAACTGTAGCACTTCACGTTGATGTTCCAGTTACAATGCCAGTACAAGTAGCATTAAGACCAAACGGGTACAAGGGCAGTAAGGTTGGTACAACTCTTAACGGTGAATCATTGATACTTGACGATTATCCAATGTGCAGTTGGTCTACTGATTCTTTCAAAGCATGGCTAGCACAGAACGCACTCCCATTAGCAACCACAGCTACGGCAGGTGCATCTGCTCTAGGATTGTCTGCTTTAGGTGTAAGTTTTCCACCACTAGGGGTACTAGCAGGAGTTGGAACTGTAATGAATCTTTTATCGCAGGGGTATAAAGCGTCTATTGCGGCTGACGTGGCAAGAGGGAATATCCATAGTGGTAACGTTGATGTTGCAAGTGGAAAGAAAACATTTTGGGGTGGTAGGATAAGTGTAAGTTATCAGTATGCCAGAATGATTGACGATTTCTTTACTAAGTTTGGTTACGCAACTAAGAGAGTAAAAATTCCTAACCGTAACAGTAGACCGCATTGGAACTATGTGAAAACTGTTAGTGCTACAATGACAGGAAGTGTGCCGTCTGATGATATGAAAAAAATTTGCAGTATCTATGATAACGGTGTGACGTTCTGGAAAAACGGATATGAAGTTGGCAGATATGACTTAGATAACAGTCCAGTGTAATAAGGTGGTGATAAAGTGGGAAGAAGAAAGCATGACATTTTTGACGAAAGTATGATACTGAATAATCTTACTTACCGTCAGTATTTGAACAGGTTAACAGAACTGGCTATATCCATGTTTGAATGGAAGAACCTGCCAAAAACAGTTGACGCAAGATATCTGGAATTACATTTATTTGAAACGGGATGCATGGTCTATTTCAAAGACGAAGTAATAGGTGACTTGTGTTTGGACTGTATCGTTAATGGTAGACTTGATGTGTATGGTAACCCTTTACTTAGACGTGCGTACAGTGGTTATAATAATTACCAGAAGTTGCTAAAATATAATAACAGTGTTATTATCTGGAATAATTATTTACACAGCAACAGTATTCTTGATGTTGAAATGTTTGCACGAAGATTGTACAATATTGACAGAATTATTGACATCAATGCGAACGCACAGAAAACGCCCGTGTTGGTATTAGGTAATGAGAAACAAAGACTTACTCTTTTGAATTTATATAAAGAGTATGACGGAAACGCACCTTTTATTTTTGGCGACAAGAATCTAGATATTAACGCATTGAAAGCACTTAGCACTAACGCGCCATATGTTTGTGATAAGCTGTATCAGTTAAAAACACAGATATGGAATGAAGCATTAACTTATCTAGGTATCAGTAATATCAATATTCAGAAGAAAGAAAGATTGATAACCGATGAAGTTACACGTAACCAAGGTGGTACAATTGCTAGCAGATATAGCAGGTTAGAAACACGAAGGCAAGCTGTTGAAAAAATAAATGAAATGTTCAGTACAAATATCGAAGTCAATTATCGTGAAGATTTTCAGCAGGTTGGTGACGATAATCAACCAGAAGATCCAGGTGCAGATACGATAGGTGGTGCAGGAAATGAGTAAATACACAACAGAAGTTAGGTATATATGTGAAACTGATAGTGGATTAGATGAAAGTGTTGGGTTTAACTCGGTAGATGAAGTTATATCAAAATCATGGGACAAGATTTTTACCAGTAAAGTACCATTCTTTGATGAAGATTATAGAAAGATACTTTGTTGTAAAATCTTAAAGCACTATTATTTAAGAGAAATTTGCTGTGAAACTGTAGGCATCTGGAAGCTTTGGGCTAACACTAAGTTAGAAGAAATTATGCCTTACTACAATCAGTTATATGAAAGTGCTAAGTTAAAGTTTGACCCGTTCCATGATGTTGACTTAACTAGAAAGCATAACAGAACTGAAAACGAAAAAAGTACAGACAATAGAACCGGAAATGGAAGTAGAGATATTAACAACACACAGACAACAAGTAGTAATAAGAATAGTAGTGCAAACGGCGAAGAAAAGAACTTGTTCAGTGATACACCACAGGGTGGTTTAGTTGGTGTTGATAACCAGACCTATCTGACAGACGCTAGAAAAATTAGCACTTCAAATAGTGGGAATGAGAGTATGAGTGGTAATTCTACCGAGAAAAGTGGTAGTACCTATAAAGATAGCGAACAGAGTAGCGGTAATATTGACACTACAGAAGATTATATCGAAACTATTGTGGGTAAGCAAAATTCAGAAAATTACAGTTCGCTAATCATGAAATACCGTGAAACATTCTTGAATATTGACATGCAAGTTATTAAAGAATTTGATGAACTATTTTTTGGATTGTGGTAAAAGGAGGAATTTAACATGGATGAAACTATAAAAACATTACGGTTTTATTGCCAAAAGGTACTACCATTGGTTTATGACGATAGTTTAAGTTACTACGAACTATTATCTAAAGTCTGTAACAAACTTAATGAAGTTATTACAGCACAAAATGGTATACCAGAATATATTGAAAAAAAGATTAAGGAATACATTGAAAGTGGTGATATTAACGCTATTATCGCACAAATTTTAGCTAATTATAACCTTAACGTTAAATTTCCGCCTAGTGGGTTAAAACCTGCAAGTGGTGATGGAACAGCAGACGATACACAAGCTATTCAGGCTTGCATTGATTATGCATCACAGCATGAGGGTATGACTCTATTCTTCCCAAACGGTTCGTACTTAGTTAGCGAATTAACTTTACATGATACTTTATCAATGTATGGACAGGATAGGTATAATACTAGGGTAGTAATTAAAGGTGGAGTTAAAAAAGCTATCATTAGCGGTACATTAAGAAATCTCTCGTTAACAGGGTTAGGGTTTGACGGTAACGGTGATATACAAGTTAACAACGTTGATATTATCGATGTTAGTTGTGATAGCTGTTCTATTAGTAACTGTTTCTTTACTGATGGCTATACATTACTAAAATTAAATTCTAAAGTACAGTCTGACATTTCTAATTGTTATTTTGAAAGTGCAGTTGTAGAATCAGCTAACTTAACTGGTACTGGTGTTAGACTTACTAACTCTATGTTTAAGTCTATATCAGATGTTAAAGGGAAAACGTTCTTAAATGTAGGGTGTGATAATTCTATCATTGACAACTGTATTCTCGATAAAGAAGTTAAAGATCCTTTGATTATTAGTGGTGAAAATAATGTTGTAAATGTAATGTATAATTACTCTTACAATAGTAAACAGGCTTATGGTAATAATAATGTAAAAATTTATCGCAAATACGAAGAAAGTAAAGCGGATAAGAAAATTTTTCATGGCACTGATTTTGTTGTAGATGCTAACTTAGTTTATTCGAAGCCTGCAACCGGTGATAGTTTCTATGACACCGTTACAATGAAAACAGTTAATACAAATAACTTGTATAAAGTTATGGTGGAAAATGAAACAACAGATACAATTCCAACTAGAATTTCAGAAGCTGAAAAAAATATCACAACTAATACTAACAATATCAGTGCAAATTCTAATGAAATTACGAAAACAAACAAAGCTCTTACAGATTTTGAACAACAAACAAATGATAATTTTACAGAAGTTGACGGTGATATCACAAAGATCAACAAAGAAATTGAAAAAATTAAAGGAATTGAGGGAATCCGTGCTAATCGTAAAATTATTATTGCTTGCGATAGTATTGGTGTCGGGACGAATCCAGATGGGGATGTGACAGGGTTCACTGAAATCATTAGGCAGAAAATGGGACTAACAACAGGTACTAATTTCTTCATATGTGGTGGAAATAACTTTGGGTTTAATGTGCCTGAAACAGCATTTAGATGGATTGAAGCAATGAAAAAATTGACTACACCTGACGACAACTCTATTACAGATATTTATGTGTTTGGCGGCGATAACGATGCATATGGTAGTTTTGATTACAATAACATAAACCCGCTATTAGCACAGATTGAGATATTTTGTGATTATTGTAAAGGCAGATTTCCTAACGCTCAAATATCAATTGGTATGATTGGGTGCAAAATGAACGCTAAACCATATATTATAAGCGGTGTAAAAGATGCTTATAGTAGATGTGGAAATTACGGTGCAAGATTCATTGATAATTGCAATTTCATATTACACGACTTATCTCTATTTGGAAGTGACAATATTCACATCACGCAAACAGGTCAAAACTTATTGGCTAGTTACTTACTTTCAGCTATAAACGGTGGTAATGTGTCTGTAGTTAAAAAGTATTATGGGTTTGATTTTAATGGTACAAATAAAATTACACCTTTTGGTAACACAAAATATAGTGGAATACAGTGGATGTACAACAATGTTAAACACTGGGGATTTGATGCTTTAAAGTTTAACATTACAAACCCTATAACCTTAGATGTTTATGGTGGTGCTGATTTAGAAGCTTTTACATTTAATAAAGGTTATATATGTGGTGATGATAGTTATAATGGGTGCCGTTTTACAACAATGTGTTTTGGACATTTCGCTGACGGTCAAAACAGAGCTATGAGCGTAAGATTTAACGTTATTAACAGAAAAATAATATTATCATTTGTATGCTTAGACGGGGGTAATTATCCAACAAGCGGGTTAGAGAATGTGGTTATACCAGCTTTTACCGCTGAACTGTCATCAGATATGTGTTAATTTTAACGAGGGTTATACAATGTATAGCCCTCTATTTTTGATTGGATTGAGGTAATAGGATTGCAAAAAGGTGCGTACTAATGAAAACAGGGTTTAAACTTTAATGGGGCAAA
>ERZ838577.3025-NODE-3025-length-16947-cov-2.928487_pt1 | contig 16947 bp, 14 predicted proteins | sample MGYA00519682_ERZ838577 | MGnify/ENA primary metagenome ERZ838577 (study PRJEB31850, sample SAMEA3708838) | human gut metagenome | biome: human gut; feature: human-associated habitat; material: faeces | place: China | collected 2014 ...
CCGTTTTTTAGAATCTCCAGTTCCTCCGGTTGATATACAGGTTCATAATTGCGTGTAATTCGTGACTCATTCAATAGGTTTGCATACGAAATCCCGTCTTCAAATTCAGGTGTAATAGTGCGCATGTTGTAGGTGGTTTGTGCCTTTATGTCGATCTTGATTTTCCCGGATTTACCATGTTTAGTGTTAATCAATACAACGCCATTAGCTCCTTTAGAACCGTATATTGCAGTAGCGGAAGCATCTTTCAAGATAGAAAAGTCTTGAATATCCTCAATGTTGATTTCATCCATGCTACGTTCGAACCCATCTACTAAAATATAAGCACCGGTTCCAGCCCCAAATGTGGAAATACCGCGAATCCAGAATTCTGAAACATTTTGTCCTGGTTGACCGGAAGTCTGGCGGGCTAATACACCTGCAACGTTACCTGCCAAAGCATTAACAACACTAGACGACGGATTAGCCATCAGATGTTCCATGTCTACTGTAGTGATGGCACCGGTTTGTACCAATTTACGTTGTGCACCGGTACCTGTGATTACAACCTCATCAATAGTAGTAGCTACATCTTCTTCCATTTTTATATTGACCGAACGCTGTTCCTTAATCAATACTTCTTGTGTCTTATATCCAATCATGGAAAATACAATAGTCGCATCTTTAGGAACATTAGTCAATGTGTAGTTTCCATCCAAATCTGTGACAGTACCATTTGTAGTACCCTTCACCAGAACGGTCAAACCAATCATTGGTTCTTTATCACTAGCTGCAATAGCAGTACCAGTCAGATTTCCCTGCTGAGCATAAAGGTTCAGCGCAAAGAACGATAATAATAAAAATAGATATCGTTTCATGTTTTTATGGTATTATTTTAATTATTTCTTCAGTAATTTAGACTGAACAAGATGTGTATCAAATATAAAGGTGTATTTACCTGCGGGTACCTTTTTAGATGAATCATTAGTATTAGTAGCAAATGATTCGTTTTTACCGTCAAAACGCCAACCGGGTTCCAACCAAGCACCATTTGCATCATAAGGAGTGATTGTCACGTCAAAAGAATCTTGTTTACTCCAAGTCAATTCTGCTGTGAGACAATGCGGATTATCCGGATCTTGAGTCAATTCATAGACATTCTTAGGTCCGTCCCAGCCTTTGGCACCATCAAACCATCCGCCAACGAATCCCATTTTAAGTCCGTCAATAATTGGTGTTCCCGGAGAATAAGCTTCTACTGTATAGGTTCCTTCTTCTGTATTAAAGTTTATTTCATAATAACTCTTTTCGGGTAGAATGATCGGCTGTACATCTTCAGAGATACCAGTTAATTTTCCCGGATTATTTTTCCAGGTCGATATCCTCCAGCATATCGGAAAAAATCTCGGCCACCGCATCCAGCTCCGCCGTGGTCAGGGGATAGGCGGGGGGATTGACCAGCAGGAACTGGTGCCCGTGCTTCTGAAGGATGGCCTTTCCCACGAAGGGGTCGTGCTCGTCATATTCCACCATGTTGGCCCGGGCGTAGGCCTCCTTGGAGGCGGACACCTCCTCAAAGGAGGGGACTTCCACGAAGGGGTAGGCACATGCGCCGGGGTGGGGGACGGCGGCGCATGTGCCGCGAACATCGGTGATCTCCCCCACCGGTGTGCCGGAGGCCAGCCGGGCGGCGATCTCCCGGGAGGCGGTCTCCCCCATGCCGTAGGTGAGAAGGTCCGCCTGGGCATCGAAGAGGATGGAGCGGCGCACCTTGTCTTCCCAGTAGTCGTAGTGGGCGAAGCGGCGCAGGCTGGCCTCCAGGCCGCCGATGACGATGGGGATGTCGCCGAACACCTCCCGCACCCGGTTGGAGTAGACGATAGTGGCCCGGTCGGGGCGCAGGCCCGCCTTCCGGCCGGGAGAGTAGGCGTCATCGTGGCGGCGCTTTTTCGCCGCCGTATAGTGGGCCACCATGGAGTCCAGGTTCCCGCCGGAGATCAGCACCCCCAGCCGGGGGCGTCCCAGGGCGGAGAAGGCCTCCGGCCGCCGCCAGTCGGGCTGGGAGAGAACGGCCACCCGGTAGCCCTCCGCCTCCAGTACCCGGCCGATGATGGCGGGGCCGAAGGAGGGGTGATCCACATAGGCATCCCCGGTGATGAGGAGAAAGTCATAGTAGTACCATCCCCGCTGGAGGAGGTCCTCCCGGGAGATGGGCAGAAAATCCCGTTCCATGGCAGCCCTCACACCGGCACGGCCTGGTTGTGGTAGCCGATGGGCTTTTCCAGTTCGTACAGGGTGCCGTAGGCCCCGGCGGCGCTGCCGGTGCGGCGGAAGCCGTACTTCTCATAGAAGGATAGAGCGGGCTGGTTGGCCTCGGAGCAGGACAGCTGGAGGTCCTCCCGGCCCAGGGGACGGTAGAGGCTCACGGCCTTGCCGATGAGCTGCACCCCCACCCCGTTGTGCCGCTGCTCGGGGGTGAGGTAGAGGAAGGAGATGTATCCCTTCTTCTCCCGGTCCCCCCGCCGGGGGTCCAGCTGGAGGAGCCCGGCCCGGTGCCGGCCTGCCATGGCCAGGGTCAGGCTCTTGGGGTCGGCCTGCCAGTTCTGATAGGCCTCCTCCAGGAAACCGGCGCCGTCGTACCGGTCCAGGCGGCCGTAGAGGGTTTGCCAGGCCTCCTCCCGGCAGGTTTGGTAGAAGGCGCGGTCGGCTTCCTGGGTGAGGTCGAAGGGGGCAAACCAGAGGTTGACGTCGGCCTTCTGGTCGTTCTTCTTCCACCAGTGCTGCTGGGCCAGAGTGGAGATGGCCGGGGAGAGGTGGGAGTTGTCGTTCATGTAGACGATGTTCACCTTGCCGTCTGTGATCTCCAGCAGGGTCACGGCGGTGTTGTCGCTGTGGCCCATTTTGTGCATCTCCTCAGAGGTGTAGCCGTACCCCAGGAAGGCGGCCAGGGTGTTGCGGATCAGGGTGCCATGGGAAAAGACCGCCACCGTCTCGTTGGGATGCTTGGCGGCGATGTCCAGAATGGCCGCGGTGCCCCGGCGGCGGATCTCGGGGAAAGTCTCCCCCCCAGGGGGGTGGAAGTCCGGGGAGCCGGCGGAGAAGAGGGCCATCTGCTGGTGGTCGGTCCGGTCGATGCCGGCCCAGGTGCGGTCCTCCCACTCGCCCATGCCCATCTCCCGCAGGTCGGCCCGGGTGTGGAGGGGCAGGCCCTTGGGCACATAGATGGCCCGGGCGGTGGTCATGGTGCGGAACAGGTCGCTGGAGTAGACCGCGTCTATGGGGGTGTCGGCGAAGCGCTGCTCCAGCGCCTGGATCTGCCGGTACCCGTTGTCGGTGATGAGGCTGTCGTATTGGCCGTGGATGCGGCGGTAGAGGTTGCCCTCCGCCTCGGCGTGTCGGATGAGATAAAGTGTGGTCATGCCTTCGCCTCCCGTGTCGAAATCATCAAGAGTAACACCTTATTATAATGGAACTCACAGATTTTAGCAACGAATTTTCCGTCAAAGAGGGGAAGACTAAGGGCGTCTGCCTCAGACAAATTCACGGAAAGGAGACATGTCCATGTGCACCAGAAGCCACTTCTGCCTGGGCCTGGCCGTGGGAATGGCGGCGGGCACCTGCCTGGGGATCCGCATGAAGACCCGGGAGAAGCAGATTCGCCGGGGCATTAACCGGGCGGCCCGCAGCGTGGAGAACGCCTTCGACACCATGACGCGCTGACTAAAAAAGTTTTTCAAAAAACTTCAAAAAAATCCTTGACAAAACACCCTCGGTCTGATATTATAAATCTTGCCTTGAGCGAGAGGCAAACAACCGGATACGGGGGTATAGCTCAGCTGGGAGAGCGCTTGAATGGCATTCAAGAGGTCAGCGGTTCGATCCCGCTTATCTCCACCAAAAGACCTGAAATCGTGAGATTTCAGGTCTTTTGTTTTTCGTAGATATATTAAAAGAAGCCGTAATGAATCGATTTCATTACGGCTTCGAAAATAGAGTTATCCTTTAGTAATGTAGCCATCCGGACTGCAGTGCAAAGACAATCTAACTGCTACGTTCAAAGGAAAATCTTTTAAATTAGCAGTCAAAGTTGCAGTACCGCCGTTGCTGGAAGAAACAGTAGTTGTTGTGATCTTATGATTGGTATAACTCCAACCACTTGCTAAACTTTTTGAATATTCCGTTCCTGTTACCCCGGCAGTAATATGATTGTAGGTAAAATATGCTTTCAGGGAGACGGTTGCAATCCAATTACCGTTATTCTTATAATTGCTAACGGCAATAGCACTTGTTGAATAATTGCGAGCAAAACTAGGAAGTACTTCAATGGTAGTTTCTACGGTAATTCCGTTACCCAAATCCTCTACATAGGATAAGGTTTCTTGCCCATTATCAATGCTTGCTGCGTGAGCTTGAGAAAAGGGGAATAAGCTGAAAAGAAGAACTAACGCCAATCCAGCAAAGCACATCTTTCTGGCAGAATTCATCTTATGAATAGCTCCTTTACTAGACTAATTCAGTTGTTTGGCATACTGAACAGAGTCATCTACGCTGGGAAAAACATTTTCATCTTCCACAATGATAAAAGATTCTTCTGTAATATGACTATCGGTTTGACGATTAGAAGTATAAAGCGCAAACGTAGATAACCCAATAACTACAGCAACCGCACAAGCAATCATACCCGTGCGGATACGCTTCTTCTTTTTCTCGTACTTTTGGATCACTTCATCAGACATCTGTTCCATTAAGGAGTTGGCCAAGTCTTCGGGATCCCCTAAGAACTCAAGGATACCATTGTAGTCCAAGTCAGGCCGATCTGCGTTTAGGTCCATCACTTTTCGGTTGACGTCGTAGATGAGATCGTCCTTGACCTCCTCCGGACAAGTCAAATAGCGACGGACCTCTTCGTAGTAATCGGTCAGCGGCACTGCCAGCATCTTAGGAACACTCCTCCACTTGCTTGACTTCGTCTTGGCTCAGAATCTGGTCTACGGCGGCGGTGAAGCTGCGGTATTCCGCGATCAGCTTCTGGAGGTAATCCTCCCCGGCCTCGTTGATGGCGAAGTAGATCCGAATCCGATTGTCTTCCGATACCACCTTCCCCTCTTCCTCAATATAGTGGAAACTCTGCAGGCGGTAGATGGCCTGATAGAGGGTGTTGAAGGTGATTTTCCCTTCGCTCATCCGGTCAATCTCCTGCATCATTTCATAGGTGTACATGGATTTGCGGCGCAGAACATAGAGCACCAACATTTCGGTGGTGGCCTTCTTCAGCGCTTCGCGAATGCTTGCGGGAGTCCCGCTGGTTTTTGTACGTTTACGTCCAGCCATGGCTAAAATCCTTTCTTGAGCTCGAAAATATGGTATTTCAAAAACAATGGAATGTCAATGACATTTTACCTTGGCAGATGTGCAGATCAAATAAATATTCGACAGGAACTTTCCGAAGGAGGGCCTTCTTCCGACGAAAGGGATCTGTGCCGAAGGAATCGTCATTTTCACCTATAATATTACTATAGATTGTATCCCATGTCTATCATCTTTTGCGTAAATTCATAAAAAATTCGTTTTTCCACCCCTGCCAAAAAACGGCAGGGGTGGATCTTACCTTATAAAATCCCCCACGCCGGGCGGAGCCCCTCCAGTTCCGCCACCACGTCAGGGGGGATGACCCGGTGGCACCCCAAGGTGTGCAGGTGCAGGGTGACGGTGGCCACCTGTTCCAGGCACTCCAACCGGTAGTGGGCCTGCTCCATGCTGGTGCCCCAGGTGACGGCGCCGTGGTATTCCAGCAGCAGGGCCCGGTAGTCCCGGCAGAAGGGGGCCACGCTGTCTGCCACCCCCTGGGAGCCGGGGAGGGCAAAGGGGGCCACCGGCACGGTGCCCAGTTGGACCACCGCCTCCTGGAGCACCGGCTTGTCCAGGGGGATGCCGGCGGCGGCAAAGGTGGTGGCCACCGGGGGATGGGCGTGGACCACGGCCCGGACGGTGGGGTTCTCCTGATAGATCCGCAGGTGCATCTTGGTCTCCGAGGAGGGTTTGCGGGTACCTTCCAGGACGGTTCCGTCCAGGGTCATCTTTACCAGCATGTCCTCGGTCATGTCCCCCTTACACACCCCGGTGGGGGTGACCCAGAGGGCATTTTCCCCCACCCGGACGGAGAGGTTGCCGTCGTTGGCGGCCACCAGTCCCCGCTGGTAGATCTTCCGCCCGGCGGCCAGAATGTCCGCCTTGGCTTGGGCGTCGGTGGGGTAGGGGATCATAGGCCCGCCCCCTTCCCAAACACCTTCGCGAAACTATCCTCAAACGGCGGATAGCAGATCCCCTTCTCCGTGACGATGGCGGTGATGAGGCTGTGGTCGGTGACGTCGAAGGCGGGGTTATAGCACTTCACCTCCGGCAGGGCGGAGGGCTTTTCGAAGAACATCTCCTTGATCTCTGCCCCGGCCCGCTCTTCGATGGGGATGTGGGCCCCGTCGGGGCAGGTGAAGTCGATGGTGGAGGAGGGGCCCAGGACGTAGAAGGGGATGCCGTAGTACTTTGCCAGGATGGCCACCCCGGAGGTGCCGATCTTGTTGGCGGTGTCCCCGTTCCGGGCCACCCGGTCGCAGCCCACGAAGCAGGCGTTGATCTTCCCCTCCTTCATCACCAGGCTGGCCATGTTGTCACAGATGAGGGTGCAGTCGATCCCCGCCCGCTGGAGTTCATAGGTGGTCAGCCGGGCGCCCTGGAGGAGGGGGCGGGTCTCGTCGCACCAGGCGTGGAGGGGGATGCCCCGCTCCTTGGCCAGGAAGAGGGGGCCCAGCCCGGTGCCATACCGAGAGGTGGCCAGGGGGCCGGCGTTGCAGTGGGTGAGGATGCCGTCCCCCGCCTTTACCAGGGACAGGCCATACTCGGAGATGGCGGTGCACATGGCGATGTCCTCCTGGTGGATGGCCCGGGCGGCCTGCCCCATGGCGTCCTGGATGGAGGCCACGTCGGCGCAGGGCATGGACTCGGCCACCGCCAGCACCCGGTCCAGCATGTGCTTGAGGTTCACCGCCGTGGGGCGGGAGGCGTTGAGATAGTCCCGGTGCTTCCGGCACTCGGCCACGAAGGGGCCCACCTGGGTTTCCCGGCTCTGGAGAGCCAGGACGTAGAGGGCATACCCGGCAAAGATGCCGATGGCCGGGGCCCCCCGCACCCGGAGGGAGGCGATGGCCTCGTAGAGTTCCTCCGGGGAGGAGAGCTCCAGGTAGACCGTCTCGTTGGGCAGGCGGCTCTGGTCCAGGATGCGGACGGCACGGCCGTCATCGGAGAGGCGGACGTTGTCCGCGTGGGTAATTTGTTTCAGATCCATCCGTGGTTCACTTCCTTTTTTACAATCTCCCCCATTGTAACAAGAACCTGGGGGAAAAGCAACGCGCAGGCCCGGGGGTGTCCAAAAACTGCCGAGAAAAAAAGAACAAAGAGCGACAAGAGTAGAAAAATGCCGCTTGTGCAAAACGACGAAGTTAAAAAGGGCGGATCTTCCGTAAAAAATTCGAAAAAAAACGGAAGGAAAAGGGCGAAAAAATTCGTTCCGAGGAATAAAAACCAGGAAAAATCCAAGGAAACGAAAAGAAGGAGAAAAAACGCGGTCAAGAATGCATGAAATCCTGCGCCCGAGGAGGCGTTTTCGCCAGAAATAGCCGGGAATAATTTGTGCAAAAGGTGCATTTCATTTTTGGGAAATTGGTGTTATTATAGTCACAAGTTACAGGGGATGCGTTGAAAAACAAGTTCTCTGGCATCTGATTCAAAACAGGCGGGTTGAGTAGCCGGCTGTTGAGAATACCAAGCCCCACCTGTGGGCGGGCTTGGAAATCCCTATTTTACATCTCAATTTTTGAATGGGAGGAATTTCATCATGAGACTGAAAGACACTGGCCTGACTGTTGCCGACGTGAAGGCAATGGCCCAGAAGTATCAGATCGAGACCTATGAGCGTATGGACTTCCTGGCTGACTGGGCCGAGGGCGTCTATATGTATGACGAGAACGACCAGCCCTACCTGGACTTCTATGCTGGTATCGCCGTTAACTCCCTGGGCAACTGCAACCCCAAGGTTGTCGCTGCCGTTCAGGAGCAGTGCGCTACCCTGATGCAGACCTTCAACTATCCCTACACCGTTCCTCAGGTCCTCCTGTCCAAGGAGATCTGCGAGGCCACCGGTATGGATAAGGTCTTCTATCAGAACTCCGGCGCTGAGGCCAACGAGGCTATGATCAAGATCGCCCGTAAGTGGGGCATCGAGAACATCGGTCCCGACGCTTGGACCATCATCACCGCTAAGTCCTCCTTCCACGGCCGTACCTTCGGTGCCATGACCGCTACCGGCCAGCCCGACTCCGCCATCCAGAAGGGCTTCGGCGACCTGGTTCCCGGCTTCGTGTATGCTGACTTCAACAACCTGCAGTCCTTCAAGGATGCTTATGTCGAGGGCAAGACCTGCGCCATCATGTTCGAGCCTGTTCAGGGCGAGGGCGGTGTGTTCCCCGCTACCGACGAGTTCATCCAGGGCATCCGTAAGTTCTGCGACGAGAAGGGCATCCTGTTCCTGCTGGACGAGGTCCAGGCTGGTTGGGGCCGTAGCGGTAGCTTCATGTGCTATCAGAGCTATGGCGTGCAGCCTGACTGCGTGTCCATGGCTAAGGCTATGGGCGGCGGCATGCCCATCGGCGGCATCGCCTGCACCGACAAGGTTGCCACCGCTTTCGGCCCCGGCACCCACGGCTCCACCTATGCTGGCCACCCCGTGACCTGCGCTGCTTCTCTGGCCGTCCTGCGCGAGATGAAGAGAATCGACGCTCCCGCCAACGCCAAGAAGGTCGGCGACTACTTCGCTGCTGAGCTGGCTAAGATGCCTCACGTTGTCGAGGTCCGTCATCGCGGCCTGTTCGTCGGCGTGCAGCTGGAAGAGGGCATCAATGCTGTGGAAGTTAAGCGTCACTGCATCAAGAACCACTTCCTGGTCACCGCCATCGGCTCCAGCGTCATCCGTATGGTGCCTCCTCTGATCGTCCGCGGTGTTGACTGCGACAAGGCCGTTGAGATCCTGTCCAAGTCCATCAACGAGGTCGCTGAGGGCAAGTAATTTAACCCATCGGAACTTTGATACTTCTGATAGGCTAACTCATGCCAGTATGACAACCCCCCACCATCTACTCTGGTGGGGGGTTGTTTTATGGTTTTTCCCCAAACCGGTCCCGCGCCAAAAGGCAGGACCGGTGGAACCCTTGTGCAGCCCCGCAAAAAAAGCACGGCGATCTTTGGGGAAAGGGGGAATGGACAGGCCCTGGTTCCCATGGTACGATTTTCTTGGCAGCGTAAGATGAGACATCCTCTGAAAGGAGGGCTTCTCCATGGAACGGAACCCCTCGATTTGGCGAGGCGCGGGGATTTTCGCCCTGGGCGTTCTCACGCTGGGCATCCTGCTCCGGTTGGCCTGGAATCTTTTCGTCTTCTGTGACGAATACAATTTCAGCCCGGAAGCGGTTTGCGGCAGCGGTCTGGACCTGGGTCTGCTGTGGCTGCGGCTCTTGGCTGCGCTGCTCCTGCTTCTGGGCGGGCTGGGCCTTCTGTTCCGGTTGCCCCTGGTTCGGGTGGTGATGGTACTCAGCGTGGTCAACCTGGGGATCTCCCTGCGGCTGCTGGGAACCCTGCTGCTCTTCTGCCACCGGCAGTGCATGGCCCCGGCCCTGGTGTGCGGCAGCGCCTTGCACTGGGGGCTGCTATGGGTTCAGCTGATCGCCGCGCTGGCGCTCCTCCTGTGCAGCCTTGGCCGGCAGTTCCCCAGGCGTGTGTCCAAGGCCAGCCCATGATTGCGCCCGTCAAAAATCCTTTCCCAACGCAAAGCGCCCCGCCTCGAAAGAGGCGGGGCGCTGTTTTTCCTGTGTAGATGGGAGGGGGTGAGAACTTACTTCTCCTCTTCCTCGTCCAGGACGAAGGAAATCAGCAGGTCCTCGGTGTTCACCCGGTCGCCGGGGGCAACGTAGAGTTTGTCCACCTTGCCGTTGACCTTGGAGACGAAGGTGGTCTCCATCTTCATGGCTTCCACGATCATCAGGGGCTGGTTGACCTTGACCTCGTCCCCTTCCTTCACCAGGACGGTCTCCACGGTGCCGGGGATGGTGGAGCCCAGGTGGCAGGGGTTGTTCTTGTCGGCCTTCAGCTTGCGGTCTTCCAGGACCTCCAGGGTCTTGTCCAGGACCTTCTGCTCCCGCAGGATGCCGTTGACCTCGAAGGTGAGGGTGCGGTAGCCGTCCTTGTCGGGGTCGGACATGCCCACGAACTTGATGAGAATGCTGCGGCCTTCGCTGACCTTGAGGACGGTCTCCTCCCCCTTCCGCAGGCCGTAGAAGTAGACGTGGCTCTCCAGGGTGGTGACGTCGTTGTAGGCCTCGAAGTGGGTGCAGTAGTCCTCATAGACTTTGGGATAGAGGGCGTAGCTGACGGCCTTCTGCTCCATCTCGAAGTCGGAGAAGCCTTCCATATTGAACTTCTCCCGCAGGTGCTGCTTGATCTCCTCAAAGTCCACGTCAGGCAGCAGGGTGCCGGGGCGGACGGTGATGGGCTCGATGTCCTTCAGGACGATCTTCTGCAGCTCCTTGGGGAAGCCGCCCTCGGGCTGGCCGATCATGCCCTTGAAGAAGTCGATGACAGAGTCGGGGTAGGACAGGGAGGCGCCCTCGGTGAGGATGTTGTCCTTGTTCAGGCCGTTCTTCAGCATGAAGATGGCCAGGTCGCCCACCACCTTGGAGGTGGGGGTCACCTTGATGAGGTTGCCCAGCAGGTCGTTGGCCTGGCGATAGAGCTCCTTGATCTTCTCGAACTCGTCCTTGGAGCCCATCTCGGTGACCTGGGCCAGGAGGTTGGAGTACTGGCCGCCGGGGATCTCGTACTTGTAGATCTGGGCGTTGGGGGAGACCATGCCGCTCTCGTTGGCCTTGTAGACCTTGCGGACGTGCTCATAGTACCGGCTGAGCTCATCCAGGCCTTCGAAGTCCAGGCCGGTGTCCCGCTCGGTGCCCCGGAGGGCTTCCACCACCACGTTCAGAGAGGGCTGGCTGGTGCAGGAGCTCATGGACTCGATGGCCAGGTCGGCGATGTCCACGCCGGCCTCGGCGGCCTTCAGCACGGTGGCCACGCCGGCGCCGGTGGTGTCGTGGGTGTGCAGGTGGATGGGGATGTGGAGCTCGGACTTGAGGGTCTCCACCAGCTTCTGGGCGGCGTAGGGCTTCAGCAGGCCGGCCATGTCCTTGATGGCCAGGATGTGCACGCCCAGGGATTCCAGTTCCTTGGCCTTTTCCACATAGTAGTCCAGGGTGTACTTGACCTCGTTGGGGCTGAGGATGTCGCCGGTGTAGCACAGGGAGCCTTCGACGATCTTGCCGGTCTTCAGGGCCTCTTCGATGGGCATCTTCATGTTCTCGATCCAGTTCAGGCTGTCGAAGATACGGAAGACGTCAATGCCCTTGATGGCGGAGATGCGGATGAACTCCTTGACCAGGTTGTCGGGGTAGTTGCTGTAGCCCACGGCGTTGGAGGCCCGGAGGAGCATCTGGATCAGGGTGTTGGGCATCCGCTCGCTGAGGATCTCCAGCCGCTTCCAGGGGGATTCCTTCAGGAAGCGGTAGGCGGTGTCATAGGTGGCGCCGCCCCAGGCCTCCACGGAGAAGGCGTTCTGGAAGATGACGTTGGAGGCCTTGGCGGCGCCCACGATATCCTTGGTCCGCATCCGGGTGGCGATGAGGGATTGCTGGGCGTCACGCATGGAGGTGTCGGTGACGTACAGCCGCTTCTCCCCCAGGATCTTCTGGGTGAAGCCCTTGGCACCCAGCTTCTTAAACTCGTCCTTGGCACCGTAGACCAGGGCGGTCTCGTCGTACTTGGGCAGGACGCGGTCCTCGAAATAGGGCTTTTCCCCCTTGGAGACGTTGACAATTTTGTCCCCCAGGAAGTCCAGGATCTTGGAGGCGCGGTCCGTCCGCTGGGTCAGGTCGAAGAGCTCGGGGGTCTCCTCGATGAAGGTGGTGTAGCACTCGCCGGCCTGGAAGGTGGGGTTGTTCACCACGTTGATCAGGAAGGAGATGTTGGTCTTGATGCCCTGGATGCGCATCTCCCGCAGGGCCCGGAGGGACTTGACGGCTGCCCCCTTGAAGGTGCGGTCAAAGGCGGAGATCTTCACCAGCAGGGAGTCGTAGTAGGGCAGGATCTCTGCGCCGGTGTAGATGTTGCCGCCGTCCAGACGGATGCCGTTGCCGGAGCCGGAGTGGTAGACGCTGACCTTGCCGGTGTCGGGCATGAAGTTGTTGGAGGGGTCCTCGGAGGTGACACGGGTCTGGATGGCATAGCCGTGGCACTGGATGGCCTCCTGGGAGGAGATGTTGATCTCCGGGGAGTTGAGGGGATAGCCCTCGGCGATGAGGATCTGGGAGCGGACGATGTCCACGTCGGTGACCAGCTCGGTGACGGTGTGCTCCACCTGGATCCGGGGGTTCATCTCAATGAAGTAGGGGTTGCCGTCCCGGTCCACCAGGAACTCACAGGTGCCGGCGTTGCGGTAACCCACGGTCTTGCACAGGCGGATGGCGCTGTCAAAGATCTTCTGCCGGGCCTCCTGGGGCACGGAGAAGGCGGGGGCGTACTCCACCACCTTCTGGTGGCGGCGCTGGACGGAGCAGTCACGGTCGAAGAGGTGGACCACATTGCCGTAGTTGTCCGCCAGGACCTGGACCTCCACGTGCTTGGGGCCCTTCAGGTATTTCTCGATGAAGACCTGGTCGTCGCCGAAGGCCTTCTTGGACTCGTCGATGGCCTCCTTGAACTCCTTGGCCATCTCCTCCTCGCTGTTGACGATGCGCATCCCGCGGCCGCCGCCGCCGTTGGAGGCCTTCAGCATTACGGGGTAACCCACCTTGCGGGCCACTTCTATGGCCTCCTCGGTGGTCTTCATGGCGTGGTCCACGCCGGGGATGATGGGCACCTCAGAGGCGATGGCGATCTGTTTGGAGGAGATCTTGTCGCCCATGGCGTTCATGCTCTCCACGGTGGGGCCGATGAAGACCAGACCGTTCTTCTCGCACTCCTCCACCAGGACAGGGTTCTCTGCCAGGAAGCCATACCCGGGGTGAATGGCGTCAATGTTGTGGTCCTTGGCGATCTTGATGATGGTGGGGATGTCCAGATAGGCATCGATGGGGCCCTTCTCGGGGTTGAGGGGATAGGCCTCGTCTGCCAGGGTACGGAACATGGCGTACTTGTCTTCCTTGGAGTAGATGGCCACGGAGGTGATTCCCAGCTCATTCAGGGCACGGAACACCCGGATGGCGATCTCTCCACGGTTTGCCACCAGAACTCGCTTGAAGTTCTTGATGCGTACTTCACTCATAAGCAAACTCCTTCTTACAATGTATTGAGATAGAAAGCAGGGGTAGTTTCCCGGGCAGAGGGTCTGCCGGTGTTCGCTTTGCAAGAACAAATGTGTTTCTATTCGGATTTTATTATACACGAAAAGAAAAAACCTTGCAAGTACCCGCAGGATGAAAGCGCGGAGGGGAGGGTTGTCAAAGACCATGGACTGCCCAACACTTAGAGGCGGTGCAGGGAGGGAAATCAGGTGGTTCCCACAAATCCCGTCAATTTTTGGGGAGGGAAACGGGGCCTTTTCCATCAAAATTCACAAGAAAACCCGGGCGCCTTCCCGGGCGGGGCCGCGCCGAGAAGAGCGCACCAAACATTTTGAGGGGCAGGGGGAAAAAATCGGGTAGAATGACGAAGACCCTCCCGGGAAACCCAGTCTTTACAGGGCGGCACCCAGCGTCTATAATAGGTCTGAACGTGCTGAATTTGACCAATTCCCGGGGACGGACATGGCCAGATTGGCCATTCTTACAACCCTGAGGAAAGGAGGGGGCTGGTTTGCTTACCTACTCCTTTGAAAATATCGCATCGGAGAGCATGTACGAGCACCTCTACCGGTGCATCAAGCAGGATATCCTCCAGAAAAAACTCCGGGCAGGGGAGAAGCTGCCCTCCAAACGGAGTTTTGCCAAAAACCTGGGGGTGAGCACCATCACCGTGGAGAGTGCCTATGCCCAGCTGGTGGCGGAGGGGTTCCTCTATACCCTGCCCAAGCGGGGGTACTACGTCTGTGAGCTGGAGCAGGAGGCCCCCGTCCCGGCGCCGGCGCCCCCTGCCCCCCCAAAGCGAAGCGAGGGGAAGGCCCCGGAACAGCGGACCTACTGGGCAGACTTTGTGGGCAGTTCCGTGGCCCGGGACATGTTCCCCTTCTCCGTCTGGGTGAAGCTCCTGCGGGACGTGACCGCCTCCGAGGACGAGGCCACCCTGCTCACCGACACCTCCGCCGGGGGCATCCGCCAGCTCCGCCAGGCCATTGCCGACCACCTCTACCAGTTCCGGGGGATGTCCATCGCCCCGGAGCAGATCGTGGTGGGGGCGGGGACGGAGTATCTCTATGGGGTGCTGATCCAGCTCCTGGGCCGGCACCGGGGATACGCCGTGGAGGACCCCGGCTACCAGCGGTTGAGCAAGATCTATGAGAAGAACGACGTGGCCATCCACCACATCCCCATGGACCAAGGGGGGGTCATCCCCGAAAAGCTGGAGGAGAGCGGGGCGGAGATCCTCCACATCACCCCCTCCCACCACTTCCCCACGGGCATCGTCATGCCGGTGAGCCGCCGGTATGAACTGCTCAGCTGGGCCTCCAAGGGGGAGAACCGGTACATCATCGAGGACGACTACGACTGTGAGTTCCGCCTGGCCGGCCGGCCCATCCCTACCTTGCAGAGCATCGACGTGATGGAGAAGGTCATCTACATCAACACCTTCTCCAAGAGCCTGGCGCCGGCCTTCCGGATCAGTTACCTGGTGCTGCCTCGCCATCTGGTCACTCGGTTCTATGAGACCTTGGGGTTCTATTCGGGGACCGTCTCCTGCCTGGAGCAGATGACCCTGGCCCGGTTCCTGGCCCAGGGCTACTTTGAAAAACACATCAACCGAATGCGCAACCACTACCGGGCCCTGCGGGACAAGCTCCTGGCAGCCCTCCGCCAGTCCCCCCTGGCGGGGAAGGTGAAGATCAGCGGGGAGCAGGCGGGCCTGCATTTCCTCATGGCCCTGGACACCCCCCGCAGCGAGGAGGCCATCCTCCGGGCGGCCGAGGGGCTGGATCTGCGCATCTCCTTTGTCTCCCAGTACTATTTCTCTGCCCCCAACCGCCTGCCCCATGTGCTGGTGATGAACTATTCCGGCCTGGAGGAGGGGAAGGTGGCAGAGGCGGTGGCCCGCCTGTGCCAGGCGGTATTGGGGGAACCAGAAGCGGCCGCCGAACCCCCAGCAACCCAAGGAAGAGGTGATCACACATGATTGGAGTGGTAGACGTAGGCGGCGGCCTGCGGGGCGTGTATGGCGCAGGGGTCTTTGACACCTGCCTGGATGAGGGGATTGCCTTTAACTATCTCATCGGCGTCTCGGCGGGCAGCGCCAACGTGGCCTCCTTCCTGGCCGGGCAGAAGGGGCGGAACCTGAAGTTTTATGCCGACTATTCCTTCCGCAAGGCCTATATGAGTTTCCGCAACCTGCTGCGCCGGGGGAGCTACCTGGATTTGGATTACATCTACGGGGACGCCCTCACCAACGCCGGCGGGGAGTACCCCCTGGACTACCAGGCCATGGCCGCCCGGCCGGAGACGGCCAAAATCGTGGCCACGGACGTGGCCACCGGCCAGCCGGTGTACTTCGACTTTCACGACATGGCCCAGGACGATTACGGGGCCATCAAGGCCAGCTGCTGCGTGCCGGTGGTCAACCGCCCCTACCGGTGGCGGGGGAAGGCCTATTACGACGGGGGGCTCAGCGACCCCATCCCCTTCCAGCAGGCCTTCCAGGCGGGGTGTGACCGGGTGGTGGTCATCCTCACCCGGCCCAAGGACTACTACCGGGACCCCAAAAAGGACCAGCGGATGGCCAAATTTCTGCGGAAGTATCCCAACGCCGCCCGGGTCCTGGCCCTGCGGGCGGAGACCTACAACCGCCAACTGGAGCAGGCCCACGCCCTGGCCCAGGCGGGCAAGGTCCTCCTGGTGGCTCCCGATGACATCGGGGGGATGTCCACCCTCACCAAGGACCGGGGGGCCATTCTCACCATGTACCACAAGGGGCGCAGCGATGCCAAGGCCATCGGGGCCTTCCTAGCCGGGAAATGAGGACAAAACCCCCAGCGGGACTTGCATCCCCGGGGAGATAGTGATAGAATAAATCCGTTGTTTTAGTAAGAAAAAGCCCCCTTTGGGGCTTATGATGGAGGTAACTGAATCATGTTTGCAAAGCTGATCGAAACCCTGAAAGCCAATCCCCGCACCTTGGTGTTTACCGAGGGCTCCGATGCCCGTATCCTGGAGGCCACCGACCGCCTGAAGAAGGACGGCTTCCTCACCCCCATCCTGGTAGGGGACGAGGCCGAGGTCAAGGCCGCTGCCGCCAAGGGCGGGTTTGACATTGAGGGGATCCGCATCGTGAACCCCGCCACCTACGAAGGCATGGACGCCATGGTGGAGAAGATGGTGGAACTGCGCAAGGGCAAGATGACCCCCGAGGAGTGCCGCAGCAACCTTATGAAGGGCAACTACTTCGGCACCATGCTGGTGAAGATGGGGGAGGCCGACTGCCTGCTGGGCGGCGCCACCTACTCCACCGCCGACACCGTCCGCCCTGCCCTGCAGCTCATCAAGACCAAGCCCGGCAACAACAACGTGAGCTCCTGCTTTATTCTGCAGCGGGAGAAGGACGGCGTGGACGAGCGCCTGTGCATGGGCGACTGCGCCATCCAGATCGACCCCGATGAGGACGCTCTGGTGGAGACCGCCCTGGAGTGCGCCAAGACCGCCGCTACCTTCGGCATTGACACCAAGATCGCCTTCCTGA
>ERZ838577.3040-NODE-3040-length-16865-cov-3.001368_pt1 | contig 16865 bp, 16 predicted proteins | sample MGYA00519682_ERZ838577 | MGnify/ENA primary metagenome ERZ838577 (study PRJEB31850, sample SAMEA3708838) | human gut metagenome | biome: human gut; feature: human-associated habitat; material: faeces | place: China | collected 2014 ...
CAAGTTTGATCACTTCCAACAATAAATTTATCGTATAAATTAGATGAGTACTTAAATGTATCTAAATAATACATTTTATCAGTAAATGGAGTATACCTATCAACAAACTTTTTGTTTTTAGACAAAATAGTCTGATAATCAGGCTCGCTTAAAAAGGAATAATTAAGATCCTTACTTTTCAACCTTCTTTTTTTAAACAAGAAATAAGCAAAAGTGGGATGCTTGATAAAAAATAAAAGTTGAGAAAATAATGAGGGTGGGCAACGTCTCCAATTTAAATATTCGCAATCTATACCTAAATCTTTAATAACTTTAGCTAATGCGAAAGCTTGAAGAACGGTACCATAATTTTGAGAATAAAATGGTGAAAGTAGGGCTATTTTCATAGACTATATTTTAATTAAATGTTTTCCTGTATCACAATGGATAATCTCTCCCGAAATACAACTTGATGCATCGCTTAACAAGAAACAGGCAACTTCAGCCATTTCAGCTGGATGAAAGATTCTTTTACATGGTGAGGTCTCTGAATAGTAATTGCCATCAATAGCATTACCAGTCATATCAGAAGCTGTTACACCAGGAGCTATTGCATTCACTCTCATACCTTTTGAAACAAGTTTTTTACCGAGAGCTCCGACAAGACTATTAACAGTTGTCTTAGAAAGTCCGTACGGTATTTCCTCATTAAAACTTCCTCTTTCAGAAGACAAAAAGAGCATATTAGAACCTTCAATCCTATTCAATGATGTTAATTTTTCAACAAAATATTTAGCCAGAAAATATGAAGCCTTAAAATTCACATCAAATTGTTTTGAGAAACCCTCTATTGTAACATTATTAATTGTTCCTTCATGAAAAGATATACCAGCATTGTTGACTAAAGCATCAACACGATTATCAAACTTTTTAAAGCAATTATCAACAAATTCCGAAAGGTATTCAATATTTGCTAAATCAAAACACAATGTTTGACACTTAGATCCTAATGCTGAACTTGCTTTCAACAAGTTAGCTTCGCTTTTTCCGCAAATTAACACATTAGCACCCTCAGCAATACATCTTTCAGCGATAGCAAAACCTATTCCGCGACTTCCACCAGTAATAATGATATTTTTGTTCAGCAATTGTTTGCCTGATATATTTGGCTTTACATCAACATGAATATTATATTGTGGTATACCTAAAAAAATAAATCTGGCAATTCTCTTAAGTTTGCTTTTATCCATATATTTTTTCTTTTATTAGGTTTTTAACTCGAGCACCGAATATAGAACTTAATAATTTTGAGATTCTATTTACCAAAGTCACTTGTCGATTCGAATTAAAAATAGCTCTAAGAGCTTTTCCATCATTATCTGCATCTGTGAAAACCTCTAATAAAATTGGAACATCACTTGATTCTAGGAAAGAAGGAAGTAAGTTATTTAATTCTTCCTTATTACGAGCAGAAAGATAATTTAAATTAGTCAAATTAAGAGTGTCAGCTATTTGTGTATGATGCCCTGCTGCTATATGCTTATCAAGTGATGCAATTTTCTGCTTACTTATATTAAAATGGAATTCTCCACCTGCGTAATTATTAATCAACAAGATTCTAACATTACTTCCAAATTTTGTTATAGAAGCATTTAAATCGTAAAGATAGCTCAAATCTCCAATAACAAGCAAAGACAGTCCATCAAAACACTGTGACTGACCTATAAAAGTTGAGAGTGCTCCATCAATTCCATCTGTACAGATATTACCAGTTGCTAATGTATGATCTGGCAGAGTACTAAGATTCGTAAATTTCATACTATTAAGAACACTTGCATGTACATTGCTACCAGAAGGTAAAGCGTTTAAAACTTTATTTACTGCATAGAAATTGGTAAAACCTGCAATATCAATGTTCCTAAGCGATAAGCTATTTAGCCATTCTAAACGGTATTCATTATTTGATTTATTATTTGTATCGGTAATGTTATCAAAAAAATCTTCAGGTGTACATTCAAAAATTCGGGACAAAGAATGAGAAGCATCTAATAGTCGACCTTCAGGATTAATGTCCCAATGTTCAACGCCATAGTCTTTGAAGTTATCGATTAGACATGCAAACGACTTTGAGCCATAAGAAATAATAAGATCGGGCATCAACTTCTTGACTTCCTGTCGATTTAAGACTGTACTTAGAAGAGTAGATGGAATGAATTTCTCATGTGTTACATTTGAAAAATTATCGTAAGTTATAACACAGTTATATCTTTCACTAAATCTTTCCAATCCATTTTTCAACCTACAGTCAGTATCAATGTATTGACCACAAATAACTAAAATTCGCTTCTTTGATACTAGTTCACTCTTCCATTTCGGTAAATTATTCCAATTATCAATTCTGGATATTTTGCGACAAACAGGCATATCTCCAGACTTAAAAGATGCCAGCTCGTTAATATCTGCAGGTTCCAAGAAGTTAATTTGCACAGGTCCTTTACCATGATGATTTAGTTCAAGTAGCGCTTCATTAATACATCGATTACTATACCATTCATCTGATGAGTTCTTTATTACAGGAAGATCGATAGAATACTTACAAAAAGGTTTATACATATCAACCTGATTAATAACCTGACTTGCTCCATGGAATCGTAAATACCTTTGCTTATCTGCAGTAAGAGCTATCAATTGAATATTACGTTCAAAAGCTTCTTTCATTGCTGGCATGTAATTACAAGATGCAGTCGCAGATGTACATGAAAAAGCAACAGGCTCATTTATTGCTTCAGATAAGCCTAATGCAAAATAAGCAGCACTTCGTTCATCCACTATAGAATAACAATGGAAAAAATCATCAGACTCCACTATGTGAACAAGAGGTACGTGACGAGTACCAGGTGAAAGCACAATGTGTCTTACATTAAACTGTTTCAACAAGGAAACTATCTGTTGTATTTGCTTTATCTCTGTCTTCATAAATCCTTATTTTACAAATATAACGCAAGGTGCGTTATTAAGTGCATATTCAAATTTATCAGAATCCATGTTTACTGATAGATCGAATATTCTAATTTTGTTACATTGAAGCCAATGGATAAACTTTTCCCAACATCCAGAACCTGTACTTTTTACTACAAGCTTCAGATTTTTGGGCAATGTTCTGAAATTAAATATATTTGAGTCTAAAGCAAGTATATCTTCAGGAACGCATAATACTTGATCCTTACCTCCTAACAAATAACCATAATATTTAGACAAAATACCATATTTATATTCTGATAAAATTGCTATGCAATCGTCATAATTAACTACAGGATTATAAAAAGCTAACTCACCTTTATATTTTATATTCCTGAGTAATTCGTAAATTGAAGAATAATCAAAAAAGTTATTACCAGCAAAAGTCTCGTTGACTTTAATTAAAGTAGGTCCATAATCCGATAACTTCAATGAAGCAAGATCGTCAAGTGTAGATGTTGAAGCAAAAAAGAAAGAAGAGTCAACACACCGATCGAGATATAAGGAAGAATATAAATCATTGCTGTTGAGTGAAAGGATTATAATTGGAACTCGCTGAAACCAAGCCTCAGTCAATGCCGTTAAAGTATTAGGAAGATATGCATCATCAACAAAGACTAGAACCTTTGTTTTAAGTGATTTTGCAACTCCAAATCCTGTAAAAACGGCACTTCTTACATCTTCTATATATTGAACACTATTAAAGTAATTCTTCAAAGAAGAATCGCTATAAACTGATGTATTAATTACATAATTAACTCCACACTCATGTAGTCTATCTAATAAATCCAAGATCATATTATCGTTTGTTCTTAAGCATTGTTAATATATAGAAAAAAGTCTCGTTTCGAAACAAATAGGACAATAATACATAAATGCCAGCTACATCTAATGTTTGTAAAATGATACTCAGAATGGCAATAGTACCAATCTGCGTATACGATAACAAATGTGCAATAGCACATGCAATACCAGCCATGCCTGCAGGTATTAGTAAATCGGTAAATTGAGCTTTTAATTTATATCCAATATATGTTTCACTGTATTTCCCATATATTATAACAGCAATGAGCTGCCCGACTAAATACATATAAGCTATAGATAAAACAGAATCAAATACAAAAACCGCAATGGCTAGAAGGCCAAGACCTACAGCTTTGCTCAATAATTCTATTTTCAAATATAAATCTGAGCGTCCAATTGCTTTTATCGCTTGTGCAGAACATGTTTGTGTTGGCTGTAACCACCAGACAATGCACATAATTTGCATGTATGGAACACATGGCAGCCATTTATCTCCCAAAAGCAATGCTACTAGAGGCTTTGAAATAATAGCAAGCCCCCAAAGCAGAGGGGTCATAATATATGCACTTAACTTAGCAGCTCTTCGTGATTTTACAGATAGATTATCAGCGTCATCTTGATATTTGCTTAGTGCAGGAAATAATACTCTAGTTATTGAAGAATCGATATTACTTGCAATAAGATTAGGAAATGAAAATCCTCTGTCATAATAACCTAAATCTTCAGCACTATATCTTTTTCCAATCACTAATGATCTAAGTTGACTATAACCAGTAAACAAAAATCCCGTAGCCATCATTCTCCAGCCAAAAGCCATCATAGGTTTTAAGCGTTCAAATGAAAACATAATTTTTGGATACCAACTAATTACTAGTTTTAAAAAGACTGTATTTAATGCAACATGAACTAATCTTTGAGCAACAAGAGCCCAAAGCCCATATCCTAAATACGCCATCAAAATTCCTACGAAGCCAGAAATGATTACTCCACCAGAATTAGAGATAAAAGATTTTTTAAAAATAAAATGGCTAGACACATAAGCTTGCTGAATGCAATTGAAAGCACTAAGTGGAATGCTGATTGCAAGAACTCGTAAAACAAGAACTAATTCTGGTCGATTATAGTAGTTCGATATAGAAGGAGCACAAATAAATAATATGAAGTACAATACTAAAGATACTGTAAGATTGAACCAGAACATTGTACTGTAATCAAGTTCATCAGCATCTTTTTTCTGTATCAAGGCACTACTAATTCCTGAAGTAACAAAAATTTGAGCAAGCGCAATAAAAACAGTTAAGAGGGCAATTGTGCCATAATGAGTTGGTTCGAGTAATCTTGCCAACACAATCGTAACAAGAAAGCTTACAATCTGTGCCGATGTGTTTTCTAAATAAACCCAAAGGAAACCAGAAGTTACTTTTTTGTTACTATCCATTATTATTTATTCTTTTGTATTGGATATTCTCAGATATTTGTTCTGTGATTTCCTTAGCCTCCATCAAGGTTGCTATATCGTACAATTCCTTATATGTAGGCTCAACCTTCACTCTCTTGATAATTCTTCGAACTACTTTGCTATAGACGCCCTGAACAAACCACAATGTCCTTCTTGGTGATAAAGAAATAAATTTTAAAAATTCAAGACGAGTAGCCTTATGCTGATAAAAAAAGTTTGCATAAACACTTGTGTAATCAAACTGAAATTTATTTTTATCTGCATTCATTTTCTTTAAAGCAGAAATAGCAGATTGAGCAAAGATGGTTTCACCAGAGAAAATAGGAGGAAGATTTTTGTCCCAATTTTCTTTCGTATCTTTTGGCAACCAAGGCATATCCTCGATTTTTCCAAAATGCTGACCTCTTTTGCTTTGCCCTCTTACGCTTGCGTTGCCATATCCGGAAATAATCAAATTATCATTTATGTATACAGCTTTGTCTATTTCCAAGCAAACAGAAACTGCATTTGCCATATCAGGAGAAGGTCCGGGGAAATATGTTCCAGTCTTTTTATAAATTCTTTCCAGACAATTCCTTGAAACCATAGCATGATATAGGCGAGGCATATAATCGCTAAGAGAGCCGCGACAACCACCTTTTAGCAATTCTTTTTTTGCATCAATATCAAAAACAGATCCATCAACATTAAAGCGATAAAATAGATTTAGTTTCTTCTCACCCTTTTTAAAATTCATATCTGGCCAATAAAATCCAGGAAAAGGAAAAGTACATCCTTCGATATTGTTCTCTTTCAGATAGCTAGCAGCTTTTAAAATATTTGAACAAATAGAATCATCATCTCCTATCATACAAACATAATCACCTGTAGCTCTGATAATACCCATGTCATAATTATCAACTACACTGACATGCTCTTTCTTATGCGAATACTTAATTCTATCATCATTCAACGAAGAAATATATTCTGCAAATGCTTTATTGTCTTCCGTATTATCCTGAATTATTATTTCTAAATCGTCAGAATCAATACTTCTGATTGAATCTACACAATCATATAAATATTCGTATCGATTATAAGTTGCTATTACGATACTAACTAAAGGCGTCTTTGATAACATATTATTTACTCTTTACTACGATACACAAAAAACTCTTATTCTTTCAAAAACAAGATTGTGTTCTAATATTTAATTACCTAAATCTTAATATTGTACCACCCCAACTTAATCCAACTCCAAAACCAGCAACCATTACCTTCATTCCAGGAGTAATAGTGCCAGCATCAAGGCATTGCTTCAACCCAATCATTACAGTAGAAGACACTGTATTTCCTGTTTCATTAAGGTTTACATAAAATTTATCCTTTGGTAATACACATACCTTCCGGATTGTATTCAGCATAAATTTGTTTGCCTGATGGAAAACATAATAATCTATGTTCTCTTTTACCATCTCATTCTTTGCTAAGATATCCTTCATCATAGCAGGAACAGCATCAAGGGTGAAGTTAAAGATAGCAGAACCATCCATATAGAGGTAATCATCTCTTCGAATGTGACCATCATCATCAGTTGTTTGCTTACCTGTTGCTGCCTTATGACGGGCAGCACCAGTTTCAACAATCAAATGCTTAGCACCACTACCATCTGTACCTAATGACATCTCACCAATCTCAGCAATGCCTTCTGTTGAAATCAAACATGCAGCAGCTGCATCACCAAAGATAGAACGATTGCTTTTATCTGAAGGGTGTAGATACTTGTTATATGTTTCTGCTGTAAGTAAAAGTACATTTTTTGCTATTCCTCCAGCAATAAGACCTTTGGCAACTGCCATACCATAAACACATCCAGAACATCCAAGATTATAATCGAATGCTCCTGCTGTTGTTGGAATACCTAAACGATCCTGAAGGATGCAGGCTGTTGATGGAAGAAAGTGATCTGAACTCTGAGTACAAAGAAGTAAGAAGTCAATTGATTTAGGATCAATATTATGCTCTTCAAACAACTTGCGAGCTGCTTTCTCTGCCAAATCACCTGCTGTTTCATTTTCATCTGCTACATGACGTGAGTCAATACCCACTTTTGCAGCTACCTTATCTACACTCCATTCAGGGAACTCTTTTAAAAGTTCTTCATTGGTCACTACCTTCTCAGGAAGGTAGTAGTTAATTGCCTTTATAAAAGCCATATATCTAGATAATATTTATTTTCATTACTATTGTTGTGCGCCACCTGTAAGATCTATCGCAGATCCTGTCATCCAAGCAGCAGCATCAGAAAGAAGATAGAGAGCAAGATTAGCCACGTCTTCAGGCTGGCCATATCTTTTCAATGGATAACGAAGCTGTGCTTCTTCCATTTCCTCCTTTGTTAATCCTCCTTGCAGAATAAGTTCTGTCCAAATCATTGCTGGGCAAATACAGTTTACGCGAATCTGACGAGGAGCCAACTCCACAGCCAAACATTTGGCATACGAAATGATAGCGCCTTTACTAGCACTATAAATCGCATTTCCCACTGAAGGGTATTCTGCAGCCTTTGATGCTATATAAACAATGGATGCAGCCTTATTAATTTTCTTTTTTGCCAAGATAGATGTCTGTAGCAAGATTGGTGATTCAAGATTTGGTTTGATGACATGATCAATAGCATTCTGATCAAGCATCTTACAAAGCACTCGGCTACCAACTCCTGCACACTGAACCAAGCCATCTAACTTAGGAAGCTCTGTTACAAGTGTATCTATATCTTCTTGACTAGTCAAATCTGCCTTAATGGCCTTATGATCACCTTCAGGCATTTGACTGATAGTATTTGCTAATCTTTGCTCATTACGAGCAGTAGCAATAACAGTAGCACCCATCTTAGCACAAGCTATAGCTATTGCCTTGCCTATACCAGATGATGCTCCTGTAACAAGAATCTGTTTACCTTGAAGGCTAAACGGATTGAATACTTCCATGTATTTTACTTGTTTTTGATGAGGTTGAACACATCCTCAACAGTAACACATGCCTTCAACTCTGCACTAGTGATAGTTTTACCGTACTGAGTTTTTGCAAGTGCTATCACCCCCATACCAGTGAGTGAAGACCATTCGTCCAATTCATGAAAATCGGTTGATGCTTGGATTTCAGATGCGTCTGTGTCATCAAACTGCTCAGCAAAATTTGCTATAAATTCATTTAATTCCATAAATTATTATCTTGTATTAAATTTATAATTCGATCTTCTTAGCTGGTATGCCAAATACAGTAGAATTTGGTTTAAGATTTCTATTGACAAATGTAAATGTACCAACAAAAGACCCCTCACCCACTTTCTTTTTATTTAATATTACAGAATTAGGTGCCAGCCAAACATTATCCTCCAATTCTGTTGTACCCATCATTGTGCAGGATGCTGTAATTACACAATTGTTTCCTACTTTACAATTATGTGCTACTTGGACATGATTATCAATATTAGTATATTCGCCAATGTAAGTTTCACCTTCAAACAGCGCATTGCAAATTGTAGTGTTATCACCAATATTTGCACCTTTGGCGATATGACATATTCCAACATGCTTTATCTTTTGCCTGTAGCCCTTAATAGCCTGGAAACCTCCACTTCCAATAACAGAGCAACAGCCAATCGTGACATCATCTTCTATTATAGAACCTTTTCTAACTACTGAATTTGGGCCTATTGTCACATTATTACCTATTTTTACTCCAGTTTCAATAACAGCACTTTCCGCAATATCGCAATTCTCTCCAGCTATAGCAGGGATGTCGTATCTATCGTAAAAGTCTGATAATTTATAAAGGGCATTATGTATATCATAGAATGTGTATTCTGCATTATCAGAATAGATATAAGATAATTCTCTATGATTACTATTCATAAACGCTAATACATCCTCTTTTAATGAAAAAGGAACAACTATAGCTGTTACAGAATTATTCTTAACTACTGCATTACAGAATTCTAAACTTGTAAGATAAGAAAGAACTGAGGTATATTCACTTTCTCTATTTGCAAGATTGAGATTATTGATGATAATATCGCTACCCTCATAATCCAATGCCAACAATTGGCATATCTCGCTTAATTTTGCACTATGTCTATTCATAATTTACTTATTATACCACCAGCCAGTAGGAAGGGCAATGAACTTGTTATTGAATTCAAGAACACCAGGATGGTGACCCTGATCACCAAAGACAGAATAATAAGAATTAGGAAGATGTACTCCTGATGCATAATATCCTGCTTCACGGAATTTCAGCATGTCCTCAACCTTATTATCAGATAAGACACCATAAACCCAATAGTTTGGCTCAATTTCGTTTCTGCTATTCAATTTAAATAGGTTCAATTCGGCATCCCATTTTTCAGCATTTGCTTTTTGTTTAGCCAGAAGTTCCGGTAGATCCTCCATTTGTAAACAGCCAATATAGCTGTTCATATCGCTCATGGTACCACCAAAACCTGATGTGGAAATGTCACAAGCAGGTGATATCTCATTATTCTCGTCCCTGAAAATATTACGATGGATTCCAAAATCGCGAGCGAGTAAGCCTGCTTCGTACATTTTCTTGTCCTTAAATACTACAGCACCACCATCAATAGTGTTTGGAAGTCTTACTGTCTGGAAGGAGAAAATGGTAATATCTGTTCCTAGATTACCTGCAACATTACCCTTATATTTCGTACCAAATGCTTCAACGCAATCATCGATGACAGGAATGCCAAATTCTTTTCCTATTGCATTTATCTCATCAACATGTCCAATATATCCACAGAAATGGTTATGAAATATCAGTTTGGTATTTGATGTAATTGACTTGCGAACACTCTCAGGATCTAAAGTGCCTGTCTTAGGATCAATATCTGACCATTTTACTTTTAAACCAAATGTATTTAATGGCTGATTAGAAGCCAAACAGCTCATTGGTGAAGAAATAACTTCATCCCCAGGCTTAAGTCCTAAAACTGTAAGAGCGATCTGAATCGCCATTGCAAATGTGTTGGTAGTCATCAAATTTTCAACTCCAGCATAAGCTTTCAGTTTTGATTCAAATTCTCTTCCCCATTTGCCATAAGCTAGAGCACCGGAATGGAGTATATTCTCCATTTCCGGTAACTCTAATGGCATATATGGTTTGTATAATGATATCATTACCAACCCTTCTTAATCAATTCCACGATACGATTACGATCTTCTTCAGTTACCCACCATCCGCATGGAATATGTACAAAGTGCTTATCCCAATATTCCATATTTGGAAGTTCACGCTTTGACTCTTTAAAGATGCTATGAGTATCACTACGATGGTGAAGTTGAGAGGCAAGAATACCATTCTCCTCCATCATCTTACAGAATCCATTACGATCCTCGACCTTCATGGTGTAAAGCCAATATGAAGGTTCAGTATTCTTATTGTAGGTTACGAGATCTACGCCTGGAATGCCCTTCAATGCTTCATCATAAAACTTACCATTAGATATATATTTGTCGATATTCTGAGCAACATACTGCATCTGAACCTTACCGATTGTAGCATTAACATTGTTCATAGCATACTTAAATCCCACCTCTGTGATATCATTGTCAAGACGGCTCTTGTCTTTAGAAAGACCGAACCAACGAAGTCGCTTAGCACGATCCATCTGTAAGTCGTCCTTCATTGCCAAGAAACCACCATCTACTGTAGTCATGTGCTTAATAGCCTGAAGAGAGTATACTGTATAATCAGAATTACAACCTGTTAGTTTGCCATTATACTTGCTGCCAAGTGCATGTGCAGCATCCTCTATAATTGGAATATTAAATTCCTTACCAATTTTATGGAACTCATCCAGATCGCAAACCATACCAGCATAGTGAACAAGTACGATAGCCTTTGTCTTTTCTGTGATCAATGAACGAACACTCTTTGGATCAAGAAGGCCATTATTAGGATCTACATCACCCCAAACTACTTTGCAGCCCATAGCAGCAATCTGAGTATTGGTAGGCTCTGCAGTCATAGGAGTACTGATCATTTCGTCACCGGGTTTTGCTCCTGATAAGATGTATGCAAGGTGCAGAGCATCTGTACCAGAATGGAGAGAAATCATATTTGGGTTGCCAATATAATCTTTGAACATATCTTCAAAGTCATATACAGCCTGGCCAGTAGCTACATAGCCACTATATATAATCTCCTCAAGTGCTGACATCAGCACTTCACGAGGAGGAAAAAACGTTTTAACTAAAGGTATCATATCAAAAATTAGTATTTAATTCCAAATTCATCAAGACGCTCACGTACATAATCAAGCTTAAGAAGGGTCTCTTTCATAGCCTCTACATCAAGCATGCGAGCATTGTCTGAATTATAATCAGGATGATCAAATCTATGACCAAATGTATCTACGTAGTTGCTATAGTTGAGGTCACGGAGGTCAGCAGGTACACGGAAAAAATTGCCAAGATCCTCAGCCTTAGTCATTTCCTCACTAGTACAAAGTGTCTCATACATCTTTTCACCATGACGAGCGCCAATAATCTTAATCTCATTGTCTGCATGGAAAAGTTCCTTTACTGCTGTTGCAAGTGTCTTGATAGTAGCAGCAGGGGCTTTCTGTACGAAAAGATCTCCAGGCTTCGCATTACGGAATGCAAAGAGGACCAGACCAACAGCCTCGTCAAGAGACATCATGTATCGTGTCATCTCAGGCACTGTGACTGTCATTGGTTCGCCATTCTTAATCTGATCAACAAACAAAGGAATGATAGAACCACGTGAGCACATTACATTACCATAACGAGTTGCGCAGATTACTGTACCATTAGCCTTAGCACGTGGGTCACGTGCCTTAGAGATTGCCAATTTCTCCATGATGGCTTTGGTCATACCCATTGTGTTTACAGGATAAGCAGCCTTATCTGTTGACAAAACAACTACACGCTTTACACCATTTCGTACAGCAGCTTCCAGAACATTTTCAGAACCTAGAATATTGGTACGAACAGCCTGCATAGGATAGAATTCACATGAAGGCACCTGTTTCAATGCTGCAGCAGAGAAGACATAGTCAACACCATCCATTGCATTATTAATGCTCTCAAAATCACGAACATCACCAATGATAAAGTTTACCTTTGGATTATTCAGCTGATGACGCATATCATCTTGCTTTTTTTCGTCACGAGAGAAGATTCTAATTTCCTTGAAATCTTCATTAATAAAACGCTTAAGTACTGCATTACCAAATGAACCAGTACCACCTGTTATCAATAACTTCTTTCCAGAAAATTCTGACATAATGATTCTATTTATTAATTCTGACTTATCTTTCTAATATTCCACTTTGCTCATGTGGAACATACGGCCCTTCTTTAATTTCCATTATTACAGTTCCTTCTTCGAGAACTTCAACAGAATGCCACGTATTTAATGGGATTTGAATGCCATAATCACCATCTTTTCTGTCAAGAATATATGCTTGAGTTTCCACAGCCTTGTCATCATATATCATTATTTTCAACCTTCCTTGCAAAAGAATATATACTTCTGCAACATGATGATGATGTATTGGTATTGGCAGGAGCAGACCGCAGCCAGAATCATCGTATTAAGTTGGAGTATTTGCAGGTGACAAGTGGTGTCGGTGTACGTTCGGTTGCTAGTCTGGGACTGAATATTTCCGGTGAGAAGTTTGAAGCTTGTGCGAGTGGTAATGGTCCGGTGGATGCTGCCATCAAGGCTCTGAAAAAGATCGTAGATCGTCACATGACATTGAAAGAATTCACTATTCAGGCTATTAGCAAGGGAAGTGATGATGTAGGTAAGGTTCATATGCAGGTGGAATATGATAATCAGATTTATTATGGCTTCGGAGCAAATACGGATATTATAGCCGCATCGGTAGAAGCTTATATTGACTGTATTAATAAATTCAAGGCATAAAGGAACAGCGAAAGTGGTATTGAAATACGTACCCTGCATTAATTATAAATCATACATAGTAAAAATAGATATAACAGATGAATACATTATTTGATAAAATATGGGATGCCCACGTGGTGACTACGGTGGAAGATGGGCCGACACAACTTTATATTGATCGTTTATATTGTCATGAAGTGACCAGTCCGCAGGCTTTTGCCGGATTGCGCGAGCGTGGCATCAAGGTATTGCGTCCGGAAAAGGTATTCTGTATGCCCGATCACAATACTCCGACACATGATCAGGATAAACCGATTGAAGACCCGATCTCCAAGACTCAGGTGGATACACTGACGAAAAATGCGAAAGATTTCGGTCTGACACATTTCGGTATGATGCATCCTAAAAACGGAATTATCCATGTGGTAGGTCCGGAACGTGCACTGACACTGCCGGGCATGACGATTGTTTGCGGTGACTCGCATACTTCTACTCACGGTGCAATGGGAGCTATCGCTTTCGGCATCGGTACCAGTGAAGTGGAAATGGTACTGGCTTCACAATGTATCCTTCAGTCAAGACCGAAAACAATGCGAATTACCGTAGATGGCGAACTGGGTAAAGGAGTGACTGCGAAAGATGTCGCTCTGTACATGATGTCTAAGATGACTACCAGCGGAGCTACCGGTTACTTCGTGGAATATGCAGGTTCGGCCATCCGCAATCTGACTATGGAAGGACGTCTTACTCTTTGTAATCTGTCCATTGAAATGGGAGCACGTGGTGGTATGGTTGCTCCGGATGAAGTGACTTTCGAATATATCAAAGGACGTGAGAATGCTCCGCAGGGGGAAGCATGGGATCAGGCTATGGAATACTGGAAAACGCTGAAGAGCGATGATGACGCCGTATTCGATCAGGAGGTCCGTTTTGATGCAGCGGATATCGAGCCGATGATTACCTACGGAACCAATCCGGGCATGGGAATGGGAATTACGCAAAACATTCCTACTACGGAAGGAATGGGAGAGGCTGCACAGGTTTCTTTCAAAAAATCGATGGAATATATGGGATTCCAGCCGGGTGAATCGTTACTGGGTAAAAAGATTGATTACGTATTTCTGGGTGCTTGTACTAATGGCCGTATTGAGGACTTCCGCGCATTCGCTTCTCTAGTGAAGGGACGCAGGAAAGCGGATAATGTAATCGCATGGCTGGTTCCGGGATCATGGATGGTTGATGCACAGATTCGTAAGGAAGGAATTGACAAGATATTGACTGAAGCGGGATTTGCAATCCGTCAGCCGGGATGTTCAGCATGCCTTGCGATGAATGATGACAAGATTCCTGCAGGAAAATATTCAGTATCAACCAGTAACCGTAACTTTGAAGGTCGTCAGGGACCGGGAGCCCGTACTTTACTGGCCAGCCCGTTGGTTGCTGCTGCCGCTGCGGTGACAGGAGTGATTACCGACCCGCGTGAGCTGATGTAATTTCAATCGTAATTTGTAAATATTTAAATTGTAAACAGAAAGATGGCTAAGACAAAATTTAATATAATAACAAGTACTTGTGTACCCCTTCCTTTAGAGAATGTAGATACTGACCAGATTATTCCGGCACGTTTTCTGAAAGCAACGACTCGTGAAGAGAAGTTTTTCGGTGATAACCTGTTTCGTGACTGGCGTTATAATGCCGACGGTTCGCTGAATAAGGATTTCGTGCTGAACGATCCTACGTATAGCGGACAGATATTGGTGGCAGGAAAGAACTTTGGTTCGGGTTCCAGCCGCGAACACGCAGCCTGGGCGATTGCCGGATATGGTTTCCGGGCGGTAGTCAGCAGTTTCTTCGCCGATATCTTCAAGAACAATTCGATGAACAACGGCCTTGTTCCGGTTGTTGTTTCTCCGGAGTTCCTGGCGGAGATATTTGCTTCTGTTGAAGCCGATCCGAAAGTAACGTTGACAATCGACCTGCCCGCGCAGACAATCACCAACAACGCAACCGGCAAAAGCGAATCCTTTGACATCAATGCCTATAAAAAAGATTGCCTGGTAAATGGTCTGGACGATATCGATTATCTGCTGGCTAATAAGTCGAAGATAGAAGCGTACGAAGCAAATAGAAAGTAAGATGGTAGAAATAATGGATACAACCCTTCGGGACGGGGAACAAACATCGGGTGTCTCTTTTGCGGCTCACGAAAAGCTCAGTATTGCGCAGATGCTGCTGGGGGATCTGGGAGTAAACCGCGTGGAGATTGCCTCTGCTCGCGTATCGGACGGAGAGTTCGAAGCCGTGAAGCGAGTGGCTGTCTGGGCCGAACGTACCGGAAATCTGCATAAGCTTGAAGTATTGGGCTTTGTGGATGGCGACGCCTCGCTCAACTGGATCGAATCGGCCGGTTGCCGTGTGGTAAACCTTCTCTGTAAAGGTTCGTATAAACACGTAACCGAACAACTCCGCAAATTGCCCGAACAGCATATTGCAGATATCCGTTCTGTTGTATCGCTGGCTACCGAAAAAGGTATTGAGGTTAATATGTATCTGGAAGACTGGTCGAACGGGATCAAAAACTCTCCCGATTATGTCTTCCAGCTGATCGATGCGTTGAAAGACCTGCCGATCCGACGTTTTATGCTGCCTGATACGTTGGGTATCCTGAATCCGGGCAATACGTACGAGTTCTGCAAACAGATGCTCGAACATTATCCCGGGCTTCATTTTGATTTCCATGCCCACAACGATTACGACCTGGCGGTAGCCAATGTCTATTCGGCAGTCCGGGCAGGAATACACGGTGTCCACACCACGATCAACGGCCTGGGCGAACGGGCGGGAAATGCACCGCTCAGCAGTGTGATCGCCGTGATAAAAGACCATCTGAACGGTCAGACCAGCGTGCGGGAAGAGAAGATCAATGCCGCAAGCCGCCTGGTTGAGACCTATTCCGGCATCCATATCGCTCCGAACCGTCCGATCATCGGTGAACATGTCTTCACGCAATGTGCCGGCGTCCATGCCGATGGCGATAGCAAAAACAACCTGTATTGCAACGACCTGATCCCCGAACGTTTCGGCCGTGTCCGCGAATATGCCCTCGGAAAGACTTCCGGCAAGGCGAATATCCGCATGAACCTGGAATCGTTGGGAATCGACGTGGACGACGATTCCATGCGTAAGATCACCGAAAAGATCATCGAACTGGGTGACAAGAAGGAAATGGTGACGACGGAAGACCTGCCTTATATCATCAGTGATGTCCTTCACCATGATACAATGGCAGACCAACGTATCCGTATATTAAATTATTCCTTATCTTTGGCGCAGGGACTGAGGCCGGTAGCTACGCTGAAAATAGAGATCGACGGCGAGGCATACGAGGAATCCGCATCCGGCGACGGCCAGTACGACGCGTTCGTCCGTGCCCTTCGCAAGATTTATTCCGATCTGGGCCGCCCGTTCCCGATGCTGACGAATTATTCCGTATCCATTCCCCCCGGAGGTCGTACCGATGCCTTTGTGCAGACGATCATCAGCTGGAATTATGCCGGGATAGATTTCAAAACCCGCGGCCTCGATGCCGACCAGACGGAAGCCGCCATCAAGGCGACGCTGAAGATGCTGAATAAGATTGAACAATAAATATAGGAGGTATTAGTTATGAACAGAA
>ERZ838577.3056-NODE-3056-length-16783-cov-39.163379_pt1 | contig 16783 bp, 23 predicted proteins | sample MGYA00519682_ERZ838577 | MGnify/ENA primary metagenome ERZ838577 (study PRJEB31850, sample SAMEA3708838) | human gut metagenome | biome: human gut; feature: human-associated habitat; material: faeces | place: China | collected 2014 ...
AATGGTATATGTCTTTTTGATTGGAGAAAAAACATGAAACGCTTGATGGGGTATTTCATTTCAACTTCGTTCGTCATTTCCCCCAAAAGGCTATCGCTAGTTAGGCATATTTTTTATGCAAAATTACAATAATGATAGTGCATCATGTTGTACAAGCATAAGTGCAAACTACGAACTATTTTTGTGCAAAAATACGTCTTGCATTTTGCGCACTATGTGATATAATATAATCAGAAAGAGAGATAGAAAGGGGTAATAAAATGAAAGACTTAGACGAAAAGTTAGCAAAAAGATTCCTAAATGTATGTGACGACATTAAAAATGCAAAAAGCGTTGAAGATTTAATGTTTCATGTTGGTGTAGCATGTGGTTTTGCAAGTGAATTATTCTTATCAAATGCAATCGATGTTGATTGCCACACATCAATGTTTCACCATATTGGCGTTATGTGTGATGAGTGGCATTTAAAGGAGGATGCTCGTTAATGGTTACATCAAAGGGGTATATTGTAGATATAATAAGAAGAATTACAACGCCCTGTACAGATGTTGTTTCATGCAACGTTTTGGGTGTGCATAAACTTTTTAAAGTACACTCAAACAATAAAGGTGAATTTATTATAGTTAGATGCTGTGGCAAGTACCTTGGACGTTGTTATTTGTTCTAGTCAATAAGCATCGATGTAAGAAAGTGAGGAAAAATCATGGCAAAGAAAGAAATCCAGAAACTTGAGAATGAAATGGTTGAACGTGCATGGGATAAGTCTCAGAAAGTATGGGCGAACGCTTCAAAAGAACTTGATGAAATGGAGCGGCTTGACTATTGTCAAGCTTGGACATACCAAACAAGAGGCTATTCGTTTTTAGTTAGTTATGGAACGATAGTAGCATTTATTGACGATAGGGGCAACATGTATGATGTTCTTAGACTAGTTTACGGATATACAGCAACACACGCAAAACACATAGCAAAATTCAGAAACAAGTTTAGGCATGTGTCGGAGCACACATGGAGAGAGGTATGATTTTTGCAGGCCTGTCAATAGCAGGCCTAGCAATAGCAATACTGATAGTGGCTGACTTGATAGCTCAGTTGCTATTAGGAAAGGAGGATGAAGAATGATTTTTGTTAAAAAAGCAATATTAGGCGACATGGTGGTTGACTTTAAAAGAGCACTGCAAATAGTCGGCGTTGATGAATTTAATGTTTATCTAGCTGATAGAGTTTACGAGATTGACGGATTCCCATATATTCAGTCATATTCAAAGGAATGGCGATTCATTGGTGCGGCAACAGGCACGATATTAAGTTTCGATTATAAGATCAAGTAGTAGAACATTCGTTTGCTAGCGTAATATGCGCGAAGTTAGTTATATCTAACCATCGTGCAAAATGAATAAAAGTTTTCTGAAAAAACTGTTGACATTTCATCACATCAGTAATATAATAAATAATGTAAAGAGAACCGACAACTCTTTACTCTCTCCTCCTTTCTTACATATAGAAAGGTTGACAGGCAGGTTTGCGGAACACTTCCGACGGGTTCGACTCCCGTTCTGTCAATTCGTCGATGGACGTTAAGCGAACAAAAAAAACACAAAAGGAGGCAAAAGAAATGGCAAGAAAGCGCATGGTAACTAGAACAATCACATTCACGACAGCTACAGCTACAGTATATGATATTCAGTCTGGCAAAATTAAGACGCTTGAATACAAGCTGTCTGGCAAACTTTCAGCAGATGAAGCTTTGAAAGTTATTACAAAGGAACATAAAGAGGTACGTCCACTGAAAGTAGTGGAAGTAGTGGTACAGGAAGAGCTGTACGGAATGTCCGAAGAGAAGTTCTTAGAGATGGCTGAGATTCTTCCTGCAAGGGCTAAAGCTCAGTCCGAAGAATAATGTAACTTGTTAACCAATTTGTTTTATGTTCACGATACAACACAAGAAAGGAATTAAACTATGATTAAAGTAACAAATCAGACAAAAGAATTCACAGAAATTGAAAAGTATTTTATGACCACAGCACCGACTATTAAAACTGTTAAGACATTACAGGATGGTGATGTTATCAACGTTGCAGGTTATCTGGAATTTATTGACGAAAAAGAGGACGGCACGTCAGCCGAACTTATGTCAATCATTACAACAGATAAAGCTGTTTACAGCACCCAGTCTGTAACATTCAAAAGTTCCATCAAAAACATTGCAGTTGTTATGAAGTTCCCATTCCCTGTCAAGAAAATTTCTGGTCAGTCAAAGGCTGGACGCCAGTACGTTGACTGCGTACTTGACATTGAAAGCTTATAATTTAAAGCAGACAATTAAATAAGCAGTTAGGCGCTCACGACATACAGTGAGCGTCATTATTGCTTTTAATGTTTCACGTGAAACATAAGGAGTGCACAATATGGCAAGAAAACTAACCGCCTACGAACGTGAGCGAAATCGTATAAAACGCCTTGAGCGTAAGCTTAAAAAGCAAGGCGTTCAATATGTTCCAACAAACATTCCAACCTTACGGCAGATTAAGGCAAAAGGCTTCAGAGGTAAGGAATTAAGAGCTTACGTAAATAAGCTTAAAAAGATAGACGTTGAAACTCTTAAATCAGAGGCATATCTTCCTCACGAAGAGGATATATCATTCAGTAACTTTAATGATGAATTCCTTGCAAAGTATGGTTCATTCACACCAGAAGAGGAAGATTTGTTCTATGGCTATAAGGGAGCATCAGACGAAGAAATAGAGCAGGAGCGCAAAAGAAAAGAAGCAGAATATCAAAAAGCGGCTACAGACTTCACATCTTCATTAAGTAGTCCAGTTGAAATGAACAGAAGCAGAAAGAAAGATGTCATATCATATTCAAGAAGTATGCAGTCTTTCCTGCTGAATATGATTAATGACATCGGTAAGTCAGAGGTCGGAAGAAGACTAGTTGAAGCGTCCAGAACCATGAATGATATAGACGCTATAGTTTCAGCCGTGTTGTGGGGTTCATCAGTTGCAGTCATAAACCAAGCAACGGATGAACTGTTATCAATAATCAACGGCGCACCATTATCATTTGAAGAAAAGGTGCAGGCTGAAATGATGAATGAATCGGAAAACGGGTGGTGATAGTATGGCAAGGCCTAAAAAAGTAAAGTATCTGGTCGGGGACTTTGAAACAACAGTCTATGAGGGCCAGAAAAATACAGAAGTTTGGGCATCTGCCATTGTAGAAATGTTCACAGAAGATGTTTCTATATTACATTCAATAGACGAAACATGGGAATATTTAATCAGTTTAAAATCTAATCTGATAGTTTATTTTCACAACCTAAAATTTGACGGTAATTTTTGGATATCGTTTTTTCTTAATAAATTACGCCTAAAACAAGCATATACAGGGGATGGTGTTAATTTCTGTGAATGGTATCACGATAAAGATATGTACAACAATACAATCAAGTATACGATATCAGAAATGGGACAATGGTACAGCATCAAAGTCAAAGTAAACAATAAGGTTATAGAATTTAGGGATTCATTGAAGCTTCTGCCGTTCTCTGTTAAAGAGATAGGAAAAGCCTTTAAAACAAAACATCAGAAACTTGACATGGAATATACTGGTTTTCGTTATGCAGGATGTGAAATTAAGCCAAAAGAAAAGAAGTATATAGCTAACGACGTTCTGGTTGTCAAAGAAGCACTAGAGATTGTTTTTCAAGAGGGCCATAACCGTCTTACAATAGGAAGCTGTTGCCTTGCTGAATACAAACAGATAGTTGGTGAAGATGATTGGAAAAGAAGATTTCCAGATGTTACACAAATAGAACTAGATTCTGAGGTATACGGAAAGTCTAATGTAGATTCATACGTAAGAAAATCATATAGAGGTGGATGGTGCTATCTTGTAAAAGGTAAAGAAAATAAGATGTTCACAAATGGAACTACAGCCGACGTTAATTCGTTGTATCCGTCTATGATGCACTCTATGTCGGGCAATAGATACCCTGTTGGAAAGCCGATGTTCTGGTCTGGTAACTTTATTCCAGACAGAGCCTTACAAAACAACATGTATTTCTTTATTAGGATAAAAACAAAATTTTACTTGAGAAGTGGAAAATTGCCTTTTATCCAGATAAAGGGGAACATGCTATATAAAGGCACAGAGTCGTTACAAACATCTGATGTGTTTGACAAAGCTACAGGTAAGTATTACGACAAATACATTGATATTGATGGTAAAGAATGTGATACAAGAGTAGAACTTACACTTACCATGACAGATTATTTTCTTATACTTGAACATTATGAACTTGTTGACTTTGAGATTCTGGACGGGTGTTACTTTTATTCAGAAATAGGGATATTTGACGAATATATTGATAAATATGCAAAAATAAAAATGACTAGCAAAGGTGCTAGACGTACACTTGCAAAATTATTTTTAAATAATTTGTATGGTAAAATGGCTTCATCGACAGATTCTTCATTCAAATTAGCATATGTTAAAGATGATAACTCAATAGGGTTTATCAATATTACCGCTAAAGATAAAGAAGCGGGCTATATTCCTGTTGGTTCAGCTATAACAAGTTACGCCAGAAACTTCACTATAAGAGCGGCACAAGCTAACTATCATGGTGTTGAAGAACACGGCTTTATTTACGCTGATACAGATAGCATCCACTGTGACTTACCACCAGAACAGATTACAGGCATTAAAGTCCATGAAACTGATTTTTGTGCATGGAAATTAGAATCCTGTTGGGATAGAGCTATTTTTGCAAGGCAGAAAACATACATCGAACATGTAACGCATGAAGATTTGCAGAAGATTGAAGAACCGTACAACAACATTAAGTGTGCAGGAATGCCACAGAGATGCAAAGACTTGTTTGAATTGTCGATGTCTGGAAAAGCTGTGTATGCTGATTACAAAGAAAATACACCAGTTAACAGATTTCTTTTCAATCAAGTTACACATGAACCTATCGTTAGAACATTTGATGATTTTAAAATAGGTTTAAATGTACCATGTAAATTAATTCCAAAAAGAATAGACGGGGGTGTTTTACTTGTTGAATCAACGTATCAAATGCGGTAAATCAGATAGTCAAATAAGAAAAGATATTTACACTATGCTAGATGAAGATTACAGCGAATACATTAGAGTATATGATGCAAAGCAGGCTTTACTTGCAATTAAACGTGTAATAAGGATGAACAAGTTGGAAAACGCATTAAAAATACTTATGAATTCATGGGTATATTATGACGCTGATTTGTTTTATAAAGCCTTTACCGAAAAATATATTAATGTATTAAGGGGTGAATTGTATGGAAAAAACTAAAGAAAACTGTTCTATTACGTATGAAGAACTGTCTTATCTATATCACGATGTTTTGTATATTAAAGAAGCTGTTGAAAACTATTCTTCACGTACGAAAAAAATTAAAGTATTAGCAAAGAATCACGGATATTTTAATTCGGTTCTTCCAGAAAAATATGCGTTAGGTGATTGGATTGATTTAAAAGCAGGTAAAACAACACATATTAGAAAAGGTGAATATGTTAATATACCGTTAGGTGTAGCTATGAAACTACCAAAAGGATATGAAGCACACGTATTGCCAAGGTCTTCTACTTTTAGAAAATATCATATATTAATGGCTAATAGTGTGGGAATTATTGACAATTCATACTGTGGCAGGAATGACGAATGGTGTTTTCCTGCATATGCTGTTGCAGATACAGTGATAGCAAGAGGCGATAGGATTGCACAGTTTAGGATTGTAAGAAATCAGCAAGAAATTGAACTAGTTGAAGTGGAAGATTTAACAGATAGTGACAGAAATGGTTTTGGTTCAAGTGGGGTGAGATAATGCGACAAATAGTTTTTGGTATGAGTGACTACGAAACAAAAAAATTCACACTCGATTGGTACACAGCTTGCAGGAATATACGAAAAGCTAAAAAAGTTCCTTATTTTAAAAATAGAAAAAGTTCACAGGGAGTTAATTATTCTTATAAATGGTAGGTGAAAAAATTGCTTAAAAAGTTTGTGTTTATCAGCATTTTAATTCTAATATTACTGATTCTTGTTTTTTTGTTATATTTACTTACTTTAAGACCAGATATGATATTGATTATTGCTGTATCTGGTGCAATAGTGATATGGTGGACTATTGTGTTCATAATGTTATATTTAAGGATGTGATAATTTGAAAGCACCCTGTAAAGATTGTAACAAAAGATGTTTAAATTGCCATTCAGCCTGTGAAGAATACTTTCAATACAGGTGTGAAATAATGAGAGCGTCTGTTGCTGGGTATAATGATTCAAACCATAAGGCATACGTTAGTGAAGCATGCCGGAGGATGAAGAAAAGAAAGAGGTAAAAAATATGACACTATATGATTTAACTAAGGTTTTAAGTTCAAGCACAAAAGTAATGATTTATGTAAGAAAACAGATTGGCAATATGGTTGTTGTGTTACATACAAATGATATTAGCAAAGACGAATTATTTGGTTTGTGTGTTGCAAGCAACAAATTAAATGACGCAGAAATTCTTATGCTAATGGCTAAAGACGATTGTGTGCACGTCGGAATAGGTAAAATAGATGTAAACAGTAATACAAGAATTATATAAGTAGTTTTAGTCTATCCATTGTCAATGAATGGCTAGGAGAATATTTTATTTTAAAAAACACAGGTGATATAAATGACAGATATACTTAATTTGTTCTTTGCGCTCATTGTTGTATCAGCCATAAGTGCCAGACTGTTCAACGAATTAACATTGTTTTTTATAATGTGCGTTTATTCACTGCTTTTGTGCTTGTCATTAGTAAGCTAAAAAATAAGGGAGCTAATAAAAAGCTCCCTTTGTTATGTTTCACGTGAAACATTAATTGATAAAATCGCCGTAATTTAAAATAGTCTTAACAATATTTGTACTAGCTGTCTTTGTGAATTCTTTGCCACTGGCCGCACACATAAACAATCTTAAATTAGTTGTGTCAAAAACAGTCTGATTAAAAACTCCCTGTAAATAAGAATATCTAATAAGCACATCATTCGAATATGACTTTATCATATTAAGTGAATTTCCGTCCTCATTAACAATTTCACAAAATTGTATAACAATACCGTCACAGTCATTTGCAACGTAAAGCGTGTGACTATCACAAATAATATGATTATCTGTAACATACGCATTAGGACTTTTCCTAATATAAAGACCGTACAAATCGGTACTTGTAGTTTTACCAAGGCCCCCGCATCTTATGTCATTACTATTTAATTTGCATTCTTTTACATTATCGATTTTTACAGCAATATAATTACTTTCAATCATGTTGTTATTAATATTGCATTTTGTAATTGTTCTGCCATCTGAATTACCAACAAAAATACCAACGCTTGATGAAATAGTATAGCGGTCTGTGTTAGTCATTGACTTTTTTAATGTGTTTTGAGATATAACAATCCCGCTAATATCACGAGTAATGAAACTAGTGTCGATTGCGATGTAGTTATCCTCACAATCTTCTATAATGTTTCCAATAATGGCTATGGCGTCACCGATGACAAATATTGCATCTCTATTACTGTTTCTTATTTTGCAATTTGACACTGTTACATTGTCGCAATCATTTAGCTGAATTGACATAGATGTTGCGTTTTCAAAAATACAGTTTTCTATTAAAATGTTATTGTACTTATTTCCCGAAATTGTGTCAATAATAGGTCTGCCATTTGTTGACGGTCTATCATATGTGTGCTTATTTACTTTTTGACCTGCATTATTCATACCTCCATCAAATTTGATGTTAGTAAACACACAGTTGTCACCAGAAACTTTAATTAACCCATCGTTAGGGTCGCTTGAAACGTCTATAATGAGTGAATGTAAGCACGAAAAGTTACCATTTATGATTGTGTCACCCATAACAGTAAGTGGTGAGCTGAAACCATATTTTTTGTTAGGTGTGAATGCGATGCAATTACAAGTTTTTAGCAAATTTTTTAAACCAACAGTTTCGTCACTGTCATCACCTTTACACCCAAACTGCTCTGGCCTGCCTGTTTCTCCGACAAAATAAGCAAAAAGACCGTTTAACAATGCTATATTGTAACCCGAATTAACATCTAATATAAGATAAGTAGCGTTACCATTGTCATTTATGCTATAATAGCCAGAAGTAATTACAATGTCATTTAAAGAAATATCCCTATCGTTAATCATTTCTAGCACTGTAACACACTTTACTGCCCTTTTATTTACACTTTTGTTTAACTTCGAAAAAATAACGTTGTTAATCAAATCAGCTAAAGTTCCATCTTGTGCCATTTCATCAAGCTTTTTATCAATCATTTTTTGAACGTCTAAACTATCAAAATAGTGATTAACATATTCAATAAGTTCATTAATTGTGTCGCCAAGCTCATTGCTTTTTTCAATGACTTTATTCAACAGCTCATAATAACTTAATTCATCCCCATACACCTGAGGTAAAACAGGAATAGTGTGGTTACACCACTCTCTAAAATTTCTAGGTTTAAAACTCATATTGAATCACTCCCATATATCCCAGATTTGCATAAATAAATCTTCAAGTTCACGAATTAACATAGCGTCAATGTTTTTCATCTTTTCGATGTACTCATTCACCATACTAATATAAGTTATCGTGCCCTCTTTTCCCCATCTATGTTCTGCATACTCTTCTGTACTCTTTGCATTTGTGTCACTGTTGCTCTTACTGTTGCTAGTGCTATTCGTGTTGCTGTTTACAGCTTGTGTTGTATCACTAAGCGTCGCATCACTCATATATTCATTAGCCTCAAGATCCTCTAAACTTCCCTGTGGTGTATCACTGTGTCTAATCTTTGCACTGGCTATTGTGTTTGTTGTTGTGCTAGAATTTGCTGTGATGTCTGTATTATCATTAACTTTTGTGTCGGCATTCCTGCCAATATTATGTTCAACGTTCATATCAACGTTATCAATAACAGGGATATCAATGTTAATCGCTTTATAAAGCTTGTTGTAATATGGCATAATAACTGATAGTTTAGCATCAAGTCTTAACTGCCACAAACCAAACGTTTCACACCCAATTTCTCTGGTATAAAAATGTTTAAGTATTTTTGTCTCAAGTACAGACCTATAACTTTCATCAAATATTTCAAAAGGCGGAAAGATTCTGTTTCTTGACTTTTCAATGACTTCATTAACATTTGAATAGCCAACCGATTTGCTAAGGCCTGCAAGTGATTCACAGATATATCTTACTTCTGTTGTGTATCTACTCATGTTATCACCTCTCTACATCAGAAGTGCCTAAACTAGCTACTTTCATGTCACTAATAAATTCTTCTCTGTTTCCCTCATCTGTTTCCTTGTCAGGCTCATCACCCTCGTCAAAAACCCATGTTACATCCAATCCAAATCTTTCCTTAATCTGCTGACTGGCAAAGTCTCTTGCCATAGTTCTTGAACGTCTGTTAGCGAGTGCATCAGCATTAGCTGTGTCTACTTCGGATTTAACCATTCTTTCTTTTTTCTGTACAATAACAGATGTGATGCCAAGCAGTGCGTTTCCTCTGTTGTAAAGTGTCTGCTGTACTTCCATCAACTGAGGTGCTACAAGTGGTGCTCCAAGCTGTAACGCTTTAATATCTTTTAATGATAAATTATCACCAACTGCTAAGTATGGATTGTCAGCGTCAACGCCTGCCAGAAGATTTTTAAAAGTCAATCGCTCATTTTCCGAACATTGTACAATAACAGGCGTTTTCTGCGCTACACAGTTTGTGTCTATTGTTCCGTCAATTCTCCACAATCTATACGCCAATTCAATGTAAGCATTGTACATATTTGTTCTAAGCATGTTATCCCATATGATAACAAATTCGCCCTTGTTTAGCTCCCTCTGATATCCTGTCCAAGGATTCCAAACACGTATTTTTGTTGGATTTCCATAACAGTCATATGTGCCAAGACACGAATACTGCATACAAGCATACTCACTAGCATCCGAATCGTAAAAGAAAGCAATAGAACCAAGCTCAAAAAGCTTTAGTGCTAACCATCTTGAATCTATTTCTTTAGGCAATCCCTCTACACGATATGACGCAACAGCATTACTAGCAAACTTCATCAACCAATGATTATATTGTATGCCAGAAGAGTATACCCTCTGAAAAAATCTTCGCTTACTTCTACTTCTCCCCATTTTAATCACCACCTTTATTTGTTATTTGCCGTGTAGTTGCCAAAACTTGTTTTCCAGAATGTTACACCTTTTTTCAGAACACTCATAATTAGTTCTTCAGCATCAGCAGGGATTGCACCTGTTATAGCAACAGTAGAACATTTCACAAAATTCCAAGACGGTCTAGTGGCAATGTTTGGGACTTTTAATCTACATACTTTATACCCGAACATGCTAAAATAGTTATCGGCTATTCTAGCGTACTCTTCTCTTACTTGACGAACCTGTACAAATGTGTCCAGTATCTGTTGTGACCAAAGAACAGAGCCGCCAGAAGCACCACTTAATTCTGATGTATCGTGTGTTTCTTTCAGCACGTCACCAACAGTGCCAACGATATTGCCAACACCAGATAAAGCAGACGAAACATTACCATATGTTAATTTTTCTGCACCGATAACAGGAGATATACTCTGAGCCGCACTTCCTGCACTTGATAGAAGTCTTGGTGTCCATTTAAGAATGTTTCCGCCTATATTGCCGACACCATAGGATGCAATCTCGGCTTGATAAGCATCATATAAAAATGAACCTTTTATTCCGTAATTAAGTGTGTATCCCTCAGTCTTATTTGTACCACCTGTAATTTTATAATTGGTAGGAATACACATTATCTGAGGTGTCACACTCTGGTTACCAGAAAAAGTTAATATCCTGTGTTCATAATCACTGAACAATTCTGGATGTAAAACCATCTTGTCACCAGTCGGAGCATAAACAACATAATCTACAAAAGGTGAAGAATACAGCCTGTTATTTAGAGGTGTATAATTACCGAATTTTGTCGGCAAAGCAGGTAACTCTCTTGTTGTCTGTACTCTTGAGTCCGTGCCAGATGGTGCAAATATTTTTGGAATTGTGAAAATCTGTATAATTGTTGATTGATAGCCAGCTGAAATGACATTGTTAAGAAACGTTAATAAGTCATCGCTGTTATCTGTTGTGCCAATTTTAGAACCTTGAAAAATGCCACTCAAAACAGGCTTGTCAAACCATGTCGGCTGATTAGCTATTCCGCTTAACTGTGTATCACTGATACAGATTTCTACACCGTAAGTGTACTGTTTTGAAAACTCTGTCAACTGTTCTTCGATTGCTGTAATCATTTCGCCTGTAGGTACATCCTCGTTTAGAGTATGTGCCCCAATGCTATCATCAGTAACGTGTTCACGTTCTACAAAACATTGTCCTACTGTACAATCAAGAAACCATGTCTGGAATAAATCGACAGTAAACCTTACTTCACAGGTGTTATTAGAAACATACTCAATGCTATCAATAAAAGCGTAAAACCACTTGTTTCCAAAAGCTGTGTTCTGAAACATTAAATAGTTGCATTTATAAACATCATCTGCTTTACAGAAGAGACGGAACGTGCCTTTATTGACACGTCCGTAACTCTGTTTAGTAAATGACTTAACGATTTTACCAGACATATAAGTATACTGTGCATTTTTAGTTGCAAAATATTTAACATTGTCGTAACTTTTATCACATTCAACATTAGCAAGCAAATATATGTCGGTATCAGGTGCGATATAGCTCATTAAGTCACCACCTTATCAAGAAATTGTTATTGTTACCTCAGCAGAATCAATAGTACCGATGCTAGCTTTTGCTATTAATGTGCCTGCTTTTTCTGCTGTCCAAACACCGTTTGAAGCAACAGTGCCAGTTGCTGACCCACCTGTTTTAGTCCACTTGACTGTCTCTGTACCGCCAGTTACTGTTGAAACTGTAGCAGTGAGAATGCCAGTTGCTGTGCCGTCTTTACCAAGCTTACCAGTAACTTCAACTGCCGATGGTGTAATTGTTGTGTTATCAGCTGTCTGTACAGGCACAGATTCAGCAGGGATACAACAAACTACATTTGCAAAAGGTGACACAGCGTACGTCTGCCACATATGCAAGAAATAGTTGTGATCAAGTGAAACAGGGTTCGGCATATCTCGCATTTCAAAAACATTGTCATAAATCTGAACAAAATCTTCATCTAAGATAACACCTGCAATGTTATCAAGAAAAGCCATATCATCAGCGGATGGTTTTTCATATGTAGGGTCATTTGCAAAAATCTTGTTGAGTCTCTCGACGTCCAGTGTACCGAGCGAATCAATAAGGATTCTTCTGTTCAGATAATCTGCATAAGGAAGATTAAATGCACCTGCGAGAACATTTGTGTCAATGTTTGCGTCATAATTGGTGTTGATAAGAATAACTTTTCTGTCATTCTCTGTAAATGTTTTAACACCTGCAATAGAGAGCTTGTCTGTCATAAATGACATATCATTTGAAGCTTTTCTAAGCTGTGTAGCTGCTTCGAGATAACGCCCACCTGTGAATGTGTAGTAAGTAAGTTTTCCTTTGAGAATGTGCTGACCAATCATATATTTTGTAATGTTGAATTCGTCGTAAGCCGCCGCACTGTAAACTGACTGAATAATACCGCTTACAAGTTCGTCCATACCTGCCCAAGAATTGAAAGCATTTTTGAGCATAGCACGATTAACTGTCACAGGGTAAGTCAACTGTGAATTCATCACATAGAAAGCAACTCTCACATCGTTGTCAAATCTCTTAAATGCATTACCTGCGCCGTTGTCAGAACCACGAACTTCTTCATACTGAAAAACATTCGCAATATTTACAAAAATATCCTCAATGGTTTCACCTGTGTCAATGACACCTTTTTTCAATGTTCTTAATGGGTTGGTGTACATTCTGCTGGCGATTCTCGCAAAGGCAATCCTGTTGACAAGTGTGTTGATGAACTCGTTCATTAATGCAGGGTTATTCATTAAAATAGCACCAATACCCCGAAGCGAATCTGCGTCCGGCGTTGCGTAAGGAACATTCTCACGATAGTTATTTGACGCACTGTTTTTAATTGCATTTACAACGTCAGCTGAAATGTTGGTGTTTGTCGTAATTCTAGGTTTAGTAGGCATAAAAATCACTCCTTTATTTATTATCGCCGTATAAAACGGTATCAATAGTTAACTTTTTCATCTCATCCTCTGGATCTGGTTCTGGCTCTATTGGCGTTGGTGGCTGAGGTGTACCGCCCTCTTTGAATCTAGCTGTATATCTTTCTCGCCATTCCTTGTCATTATCAACGTATTTCTGATGCCAGTCCTCACCATCATCAATACCATCATCGTTGATTGTTTCTAAAATGCTGATAGCATCATCATCTGTTCTATCTCCAACAAATGCTAATAATGCGTCTTTTGTTGCCTGTTTCATGTTACCACCTCTTTCTTAGTTTTGGATACATCCATATTGGCATTCTGCGCTTAATTCCTTTACCTGTTGGTAAAGATGGATTAAAGCCCTGTAACAAATTAAAGTAGTATCTTGCGTACTCTGCACGTTTTTCAATGGTTGCTGATGGGTCAGCAGGTCTTTCATAGCAGTACAAAAAGCATTTTGCCATATGCCCTACATCATCTGTTGCAGTACAAAAAGCTTCCATTGTCTGATAAGTTCTGTACTCTGTCGGCACTGATGGAAAGTTTGGATACCACTCCTGCGGATTGTTGTGTCGTTCATCATCCAATCTCTGACATTGACCGTACCCGTTTGTATCCAGATTTGTTTGCCAGTCTGGAAAGTTCTGGTTTAAATATGGAATAATAGTTTCAACTGCGGGTGTCCACTGAACTAAACCATAGCCTCTTTCATCTACTGCAACGCCTTTTTCATACAAGTCTGCACTGATAAAAGACTCCATTGTAGCATTACCAAGTAATGCACAAACACTATTTAATGACCACCCTTTTGTAAGTAAATAGCTTGCAACGCAATAAGCGTTGTTTATTGATTTCTCTGATGTGTAGCTATCTAGCCAATCTGGAATTGATTGCCAGTGTAACTCCGTTGGGTCTGGCACTGTTCCAGTATCAACGTCAGCATAGATAAAACCTTGTAAATATCCATTCATCCAATCAGGGCAATATCCGTTACTCTTTTTTGCTTTTTCTGTCCAGAAATATTTTCCAGACGACCATCCACTGTTTGATGTTACGATACCATCAGATGTAATTTGTTCAACAACTGCAACATGACCTGCACCACCATTGTTGTAACCATAACAAGCAATAGCCCCAAGTTTTGGCTCTTTTCCTTTTGAAAAGCCTGTTGTACGTGAGTACCAATTTGTTGCATTTGAAGTCGACAAGCCGTACGGATAACGCCCGATAATTTCATAAAATCTTCCCCATGCATACCATGTACAGTTGCCACCTGTCTGCTGTGGGCCAAGATTTGCTTGATAAAATGGGTTATCGCTGTACCAGTATTTAGAGCCTTGCATGCCTGCGGATGTAAGTCTAGGTGTAAAAGGCATCAGCAATCACCACCTAACAACGACTCCCACATTTTTGAGCCACAGGAAGAATCATTGTGTCCATTTGTACCACATTCAATGCCATATGCTCGCGTCATGCTCTGATATGAATTGATAGCAAAGATTGTGTTGTTACCTGCATTGCCATCGATTGACAATGGTTTTCCATTTTGACCTATGAAACCTTGTGAACGTAAGATAGCTTGCAAGGCAACTACATCTGTGCCTTTTGAGTTAAGAATTACTGTTTTCATGTTAACACCTTTTCTACAAATGTTACTTTAGTCACTTTAACGTTGTACGAAGCAAAGCTTTTTTTAATTCATCCGTCATTTGTCCACCCCATTTTCAATAACGTCTGACAATTTCTGAAGTGCCAGTGTGTTGTTGTTTAATGCCGTTGTTACTTCTTTCATTTCCTGCTGGTGTTGCTCATTGAGCTTGTTAATATCTTCTCTGTTTCGATCTGTCATATACTTGACATACCAAGCCATAGCTATGGCACATACAATAGGAAAACCAAGCGTGCCAACAGCTTGTAAAATAGCATTTACATCCATTCTTTTCACCGCCTTTTCATCTGAAATATTATACACTACATATTGCTTTTTGTCAATAAATATGATACAATATATAGAGAAAGTAGGTTACATACACAATGAATAAATACTATGATGGAACAAAACTTTTGAGTATGCTTGACATAAATGGCAACAAGCCAGAAATCTATATGGTTACAACTAATAGAACGGGTGGAAAGACCACTTATTTTAGCAGACTGTTAGTCAACAGATTTCTAAAAAGAGGCGAAAAGTTCGCACTTGTATACAGATATAATTATGAACTTGACGAAATAGCAGACAAATTCTTTAAGGACATTGGCTCACTTTTCTTTAGAGGATATGAAATGACAAGCAAAAGACGTGCGTCTGGTATTTTCCATGAACTGTTCTTAAATGAAGAACCATGTGGATATGCGTTCTCACTTAATAATGCTGATGCATTAAAGCGATACAGTCACCTTTTTTCCGATGTTCAACAAATGATGTTTGATGAATTTCAGAGTGAAACTAATCACTACTGCACGGATGAAATCAAGAAGTTTTTAAGTGTACACACAAGCGTTGCAAGAGGACAGGGAAAACAAATTCGCTATGTTCCAGTTTTCATGTGCGGAAATACTGTATCAATAATCAACCCCTATTATACAGCAATGGGTATATCAGCAAGGCTAAAAGATAATACCAACTTTTTAAGAGGTGATGGATTTGTACTAGAACAAGGTTTTATTGATACTGCGTCTATTGCTCAAAAACAAAGCGGGTTTAATAAAGCTTTTGCTAGTGACAAGTACGTTGCATATTCTAGCCAAGGTGTGTACCTTAATGATAGCAAGGCTTTTATTGATAAGCCAAGCGGAAGAGGACGATATGTGTTCACTCTTAAATACAAAGATAGGATGTATGGCATTAAGGAATATGCTGATTCTGGCATTATATTCTGTGATGACAAACCAGATAACTCCTGTCCATTAAAAATAACAGTTACTACAGACGACCACAATATAAACTATGTTATGCTAAAAAAGAATGACTTAATTCTTACTAACCTAAGATTTTATTTTGAAAAAGGTTGTCTAAGATTTAAAGACATGATGTGCAAAGAAGCAGTACTTGCTTCACTTTCCTATTAAGGTATCACCAAGTGCTAACATTAATGTATACAGTTAGAAAGCAACGTTGAAAAATACGCTAACTAGTATGTTGGTAAATTGCAGACCGCTTTAATGTACCACTTGTAAATGATATATTGCCACTCTAGTTACAGAACGAATGTTCGTGACGTGGGTGGCATTTTTATTGGACAGCTCTTAAATGAGAATCATTCTCAAATGAGAACCATTCTCAATTAGAACGGATTTGAAAGCGAACAAGCGTTCTGACTCAAATGCCGTACCAGTGAGTGACAAATGGCATCAGACATGTAGTACATCAGTAGTTGGCAACAGATACACAACAACGCATAACCAAGTCTGCATAGCTTCGCAGAACCACAGAGCATAGTCTCGCAGAGCCGAGCGAGCGACAGCGAGCGAGGCCAGATGACACAGGTTGCGACAATCCAAGGTGCAACTGACTATTGAAGTTGAAATGAAATACCACTC